>Ga0182027_10000017_pt1 | contig 236450 bp, 229 predicted proteins | sample 712E1DmetaG_FD_121300 | JGI IMG/M metagenome (GOLD analysis project Ga0182027, IMG submission 121300) | Permafrost microbial communities from Stordalen Mire, Sweden - 712E1D metaG (Illumina Assembly) | ecosystem: Environmental > Terrestrial > Soil > Wetlands > Permafrost | place: Sweden...
ATTACGCCAAGCAAAGGCCCGAGCTCGAGCTGGCGAGGCACCATCCCTACATCAGAGCGCGGCTCGCCCAGGAAGAGACGGCGATGTCGCATAACGCTGGTTATGGGTCCGGGGTAGGCGGATCTGGCTTCGACGTGATGGTACTCGAGCTGCCCTATATTTTCGGTGCCCAGCCGGGGCGCAAACCCGTATGGGTTTTTTTGATCGAGCAGCTCCTTGCCATGAAGGGGCCATGCCTATATACCAGAGGCGGAACGACCATGGTCACCGTACGACAGGTGGCCCAATGCGTCGCCGGCGCGATCGAGAAGGGCAGGGGAGGGGTTCGCTATCCCGTGGGCTGGTATAACATGGAATGGCGCGAGATGCTCGCGATCATGTATAGGCACATGGGGAAGCCGCGCAAACGTATTATAACCGTGCCCGATTTCATGTATACCGTGAACGCAAGGCGCGTCGGCAGGGAGTACGCAAAGAGGGGAGTCGAGGGCGGTCTCGATCTCGTGCGGCTCGTCGATATCCAGACATCGAATCTTTTCATCGATCCGGCGGTGATACGCGATGAGCTGGGCGTCCAAGAGGACGATATAGATGCCGCGATAGGCGAATCCGTCCGCCTTAGCCTCGAAGCGATCGAGGGGAAAAAGCTCCTCGAAATGAAGGCTGAGTAAGTTTACTGATCCGGCAATGAAACATTTAACTCAGCATCGCAAAAAAACCGCTACGGCTAAGGTTTTTTGCGACGCCGTTGCAAATATTAAATTGCCGGGTCAGTAGCTAATAAAAGGCGGACGACTTGGGGGGATGCTACTTTACTCTCGAGGCGCGGATTCACTAAGATATTATCGATACCAACGAAAACGAGCCCAGTATATGCCCAGCGCGGCACGGGATTCGGCATAGGAGAAGCCATGCGTTCGTACTATATCGCCGGAAACTGGAAGATGCACAAGACGGTTTCGGAGTCCGTCGCTCTCGCGAAGGAACTCAAGGAAAAGCTCTCAAGCTGCGGCGAGAAGCTCCTGGTGGCTCCGGCCTTTACCGCCCTCGCGGCCGTAGCCGAGGTTCTCAAGGGTTCCAATATTCTCCTGGGCGCCCAGAACATGGGGAGCGAGGAGCAGGGGGCGCACACGGGGGAGATCTCCGTCCTCATGCTCAAGGACATCGGGGTAATGGCCGTCATCCTCGGCCATTCCGAACGACGCCATAGTTACCACGAGGACGATGAGCTCATCAACAAGAAAGTGCTGCTCGCACTCAAGCATGGTATCGAACCTATACTCTGCGTGGGGGAAACCCTCGAGGAGAGGGAAGCCGGCAAGCTCGAGTCGGTGGTGGGTACCCAGCTGCGCGAGGGCCTCAAGGGCGTCGATGCAGCCGCGCTCAAGAGCGTCACGATCGCCTATGAGCCGGTGTGGGCCATCGGCACTGGCAAGACCGCCACTCCCGAGGACGCCGACGCTGTTCACGCATATATTCGCAAAGTTCTCGCGGGCCTTTACGGCGAAGCCTCGGCTCTGGCCATGTGCGTCCAGTATGGCGGTTCGGTGAAGGCGGACAACGCCGCGGCCCTTATGGCCAAGCCGAATATCGACGGCGCCCTTGTCGGAGGGGCCAGCCTCAAGGCGGAGACTTTCGCTCCCATTGCCCTATTCCGCTGAACCCCGATCGGGACTTGCGCAAGGTCGAGTGTTCCGGATAAGATATGTATACACGGTCTTACGCCCTCGGACCCAGGCATAGTCTGCGCTCCGTCGTGATGGCCGGCACTATCTATTTGGAGTCGATTCTATGGGCATACTAGGCATCTCCCTGCTCGTAATCTTTATCATCACATGCATCCTTCTCATCCTAATGGTTATAATCCAGGATTCTGATTCCGACTCCCTCGGAGGTGTTTTTGCCGGCGGCAGCGGAAGCGCATTCGGCTCGCGTTCGACAAATGTCGTAGTCCGCTTCACTTACGTTCTCGGCGCGGTATTTTTCGTTTGCGCTTTCTCGCTTGCCATTATCAACAAGTCATCGGTCGGCAACGTCGAAAAGGCAGCACAAAGCCAATCAAAGGATTCGGCCGCGACGGAATGGTGGAACACGAAGACTCAGTCTTCCGCGCCGGCGTCCCTGCAAGGCGCACCTGATGGCGCCGTACAGACACCGGCCGTGCCGGTACCCGCTCCCGCGACGGGTAAAAAATAAAAAGGCTTCTGGTTCCATAGGGGGTCAGAGGAGGCCTATATGCTTCTTCAGCGCGTCTTCGCTCCGGGCAGTATCAAGATAGGACTGGAGAGCGAAGACAAGGACGAGCTCTTTGAAGAGCTCGTCGATATGCTCGCGAAGGAAGGGGGAAGGGATTTTCCCCGTACCTCGGTTCTGACCGCCGTCAGGGAGCGCGAGGACAAGATGTCGACGGGCATAAAGAAGGGCATAGCCTTGCCTCATGGCAAGGCCGAGGGCCTTCCGGGCCTTATTGGCGCCCTAGGGATCTCCCGGCGGGGCATCGAATACGCGTCTCTAGACGGGGAACCCGTATACCTCGTGTTTATGCTTGTATCGTCGGTCAAAGATTCCGAACTTCATCTCGCCGCCCTCAAGCGCCTCGCGATACTACTCGACGATCCCGAATTCTATACCGACCTTCTCCGAGCGGATTCACCCGCCCGAGCCAACGCCATAATAAGGAATTATGAGACGAGATTGATAGATTTAAATCCCGGTCGATAATCGGTTCCCACGGCGCGGGAGGGAAAGAGGCGGGAACGCCGAATCGGAGCGTGATATGCCTTCGAAGGATCTCTTGGAGAAACTCTTCGATGTCGAGCGCGAGGCCGAGACTTTGGTATATGAGGCCCGCGGGGAAGCGGGCAGACACGTCGATGCCGCCAAGACGCGAGCCCAAAAGCACTACACCGAGGCCTACGATGCCGCCCTCGCGAGGGCCCTCGCCGTCCGCGAGCGTTCGGAGCAGGCGGCTCGCGCGGAATACGACGCGGCGATAGAGTCCTACCGTAAAAAGCTGGAATCCTCCCATCTCGACGGTGAAGCCTTCGCGACCGCATGCGATGCGGCGCTGGCGGAGGGCCATTAGGTGCCCGACGGCTTCGAGAGCGCCTACGTGTACGCGAGAGTCTGCGGATCGCTCGCTCGAAGCTATTTAGGGGATAGAGCAAAAGTCTTAGCCATGAGCGCCCGTGTGGGCGAGGTGTGGAGGGCGATTTTCGGAGAGTCCCCTCCGGCCTTACCCGAGGCCGAGCTCGCCACTGCGGCGGAGCGCGGCGTCAGTGCCAGGGCAATCGAGGCCCTTAGGCGCATCGCCGGGTCCTTGCTTCGCGACGAACCTTTCTTCGCTGCCTTAGTGCGCAAATGGGAATTCGCTTACCTAAAGAATGCGCTAGCATCTATCGTCGAGCGCTCTCCGGAGGCTCCCGATATTGAGGATCCCTACCTTAAACCTGGATTCGATATACAAGGTTACCCCGACCTCGATGTCATGCTAAGGAAGACCCGGTACCAGTGGATAATAGAGTCGGGTTTGGATGATCTCCCCGCAGTAAAGAACGCTCTGGATCGCCAATATTACACCGAGTTATGGGACTCAATTACAACGGTGCCTGCCGGCCTCGTGGGGACTATCCCCGATCTCGTGCGCGTAGAGGCCGAGCTCGAGAACTTAGTCTGGGGTCTCAGGCTTAAGCGCTATTACTCGATGGGAGCCGCCGAAATAGAGCAGCTCCTCATCGAGCTAGGAGGCGTCGACGTCAGGTCGCCGACCCTGAGGGCGGTGGCCTTTAGGGCGGATTCGCGCTCGGAATGGGTCGGCTGGAAATGGGAAAACCTCGTGCCCGATTCGCGGCGCGAAGACGGAGGCGATTGGTATTTCGACGTACGCGGCTTCGAGTCGGCGGCGCGCCGCTACATGTACCGCAGGTTGTATCGGCGCCTCCACCTCGAGTTCGATACCTACGTTCCGCTCTACTCCTACTTCCGAATAAAGGAATTCGAAACGACCGCGATCCACGGCATCATCGAGGGGATCAGGCTCGAGGCGCCGGCCGCCGAGATAGGCGCCTTCGCGGCGGAGACGACGGGAGGCGCGTCGTGAGCACCGTGGTGATGCGCAAGCTCGAGCTCGTCGCGCTCAAACGCGACATGAATGCCGTGCTCGAGTGCCTGGGCCGCGCGGGCTGTTTCCAGATAATCGCGCGCAAGGGAAGCGATGCGCCGATCGCCGATCATGCCCTGGACGAGGGGGCCTCGCTTTACAGGGCGAGCCTCGACGCGCTCGAAGAGCTCAGGCGCTCCCTCGACTTGAAGTATCCCGAGAGCGTTCCCGAAGGCACTTGCCTCCCCGGCCCCGATGAAGGGGCGGCCCTCGAGGCGATGCGCGCGAGGGCCGCGTTGATTGATGATGCGGTGAAGGCCAACGCCGAGCACGCGGCCAAGGCGCGCTCCGCCCTCGAGGAAGCCAGCGTCTTCGCGGGGCTTGAGCTGCCCTTCCGTGAACTCGATCAGCTATCCTTCCTAACTGTGCGCATCGGGCGCGTAGACCCCGACGAGCTGCAGACGATGCGGAGCTCCTTGGGAGAGAGGGCCATCGCCATCGCGATCGGCAAGAAGGGCGATATCGTGGCGGTGACGTCGAGGAAGGGCCGTTTCGCCCTCGATACCGAGCTCGCGAGCGCGGGCTTCTCGCCGAGGCAGTTCTCGCCCGATTTCAAGGGCGTACCGCCAGAGCTCCCCGCGGCGCTGGAGCGCAGCCTCGCCGAGCTCGATGCGCAGAGGACTATTCTCGAGCGCGCGCGCGCCGACCTTCGAGAAGAGCTGTCCCTGCCCTGGCTCTCCCTCGCCGCCTCCTTCGCCGTGGCCTACTCCGTCGAGGAGGCGCGGCTCTCTACCGAGTCCTCGGCTCAGGCCTGTCGTCTCGAGGGATGGGTCCCGCGGGACGAGATAGGCCGCATCGCCCGGTCGATCGCCGCGAGGACGGACGGGCGAGTCGCCCTCAGGTCCTTCGCGCCCCACGAGCTCGAGAGTCTGCGGTCCGGCGAGGAGAACGTGCCTGTGCTGCTTAAAAGGCGCGGCTTCGTATCAAGCTTCCATCGGATGGTGCTTTCCTTTGGTACGCCGCAGTACGGCAGCGTCGATCCGACGCCCTTCGTCTGCGCCTTCTTTGTCCTTTTTTTCACGATAATGTTCGGCGACCTCGGGCAAGGCTTTATCATCTTCGCGGCCGCGCTCGCTTTGTACCTCGGCCTCGTACCCTCGCTGGCAAAATGGAGAATATTCGCGCCGATAGGCATAGCCTGCGGAATAGGATCGATGCTGATGGGCTTTCTCACCGGCTCCTGCTTCACATTCGAAAACGCCCTTATGCCCCTGACACGCTCGTTGAGCGGGGATCTGTTCGGAAAGCCAATTGACCGTTTCCTCTCCCTCATGCCCGAAGGCGGCTCGAGCAAGGTATTGATCTTCTTCGGATTTACGCTCGCCCTCGGCGTCGTCGTCAACTCGACAGGACTCGTTATCAACATAGTCGATAGGATCCGCGAGGGGAAACCGGGCGAAGCCATCTTCGCGAAAACAGGCCTCGCTGGAGCCTTGTTTTTCTGGTGGGCGGTCGGCATGGGCGTCCGTGCCGTACTAGGTTCGCGTCCCGCCTGGTTCGACGCCTTCGGCCTCGGCCTGCCTCTTCTCGGTCTCGCATTCGAAGATAGACTCGCCGCCCTGGTCGACCGTCGTTCCGGAAAGAGCGTTAGCCCTCATGAGGGCGACGGGGCCTTCGCCGGGGCGGTCAAGGCCTTCGTGGCCGTTCTTGAGGCTCTATCGTATTTCCTATCGAACAGCCTGAGCTTCCTTCGCGTCGGCGCCTTTGCCCTCTCGCATGCTGTCCTCTCCTTTATCGTGTTTACGATGGGCGACATGATCAGGCAGAGCTCAGCCGTCGGCGTCGTATGGCAGCTGCTGATCGCGCTCATAGGCAACGCGATCATACTTTTCCTCGAGGGTCTCATTGTAGCCATACAAGTGGTGCGCCTCCAGTACTACGAATTTCTCTCCAAGTTCCTCACGGAAACGGGGAGTCCTTTCATCCCATTCAAATTCCAGTTTCGCAAGGAGCAGCCATGAGCAAGCGCATCGTCCTAGCGGTTCTTTTTCTCGCGGTACTGGCCTTCGCGGCTGTCGCTCAAGGGGCGGCTCAGGGAGCGGCCTCTTCGTCCGCCGCCGCCTGGAAGTACATTAGCGCGGCCCTAGCCGTGGGCTTCGCCTGCATCGGAGGCGGGATCGCTGTGGGTAAGCTCGGCGCGGCCGCGATGGGGGCCATCGCCGAGGACCCCAGCCTCGCGGGCAAGGCGTTGCCCTACCTCGGTCTAGCCGAGGGCATCTGTCTCTGGGGCTTTCTCGTGGCCCTCCTCATTCTGATGCTCTGATCGTGGCCGACTTTTTTGTCGTCGCCGAGGAGGAGATCGTTCTCGCTTTTCGGCTGGTGGGCGTAAACGGCCGCGCGGTATCTGGCAGGGAGGAGGCACTAGACGCGTTCAAGTACGCGACGGGAACGGGAGCCGACCCTTCGGGTAGGCCCTATAAAAGCGCTGGCTCGAAGGTTCTCATACTTACCGAGGAAGTCGCCGACCTCTTCGAGGCCGAGGCCCTCGAATGGCAGTTGACTGGCAACTTTCCCCTCATCGTGGAGATCCCTTCGCAAGGCCAGCCGAGGGCGGGCCGCAAAAGTCTCGTCGATTTAGTTAGCGAGGCGGTGGGCGTAGGTATCTAGGGAGCGCAAATGGAAGAGATCGTCAGCACGGACGCGATACAGGATGAGATACTAGCGGACGCCAGGAAAAAGGCTGCGCGCATGCTCGAGGAAGCCGAAGAGGAGTCGGCGCGGACTATAGCCGCGATCGAGGGCAAGGCAATCTCGGTTGTGGAGGGAATCATGCGCTCGAGCGAGGCCCGTTCCGCGCGCTTTCGGATGGAAATGATGGCCCGATTCCCCCTGGAGAGGACGAGAATGAGGGTTGTCTTCGCGGAAAAGGCCCTCCGCGAGGCCCTTAGGGTCTATATCACCGCCCTGCCCGAGAGTCGCGTGGCCGACCTATCCGAGGCGATGCTCGCGCTCGGCGCCCCTTTCCTCGCGGGGCAAGACGTCGAGCTATCGCGCAAGGGACTGGGCGAGAGCGCCGTCCGCGCCGTCGCCGGACGGGCCCTCGCGCTTGCCGCTTCGGTCGAGTTCGCCGAGGACGATTCGATGCCCGCGGCCGGTCTCGTCGCCCGTTCGCGGGACGGGATGGTCGTTCTCAGGGCGACCATGGATCTCGTCGAGGAGAGGCTCCTCGACGAAGACCGAGGCGAGCTCGCGCGAGCGCTTTGCGCCGACCTGCTTAGCGCCGATGTCCTTCGCGCGGAGGCGCTCGAACTATGAGCGCTGGCGTTCGCAACGCGGCGACCGGCGTCGGCGCCGACGCCCCCAAAGCGATTACAGGCCGCATAACGCGCATATCCGGACCCGTCGTACTGGCCGAGGGGCTGGGCGGGGCGGGACTGTACGACGTCGCCGAGGTAGGCGAAGCCAGGCTCGCGGGAGAGATCATCCGCGTCGATGGCGGCGGGGCGACTATACAGGTCTACGAGGAGAACACCGGCATGAAGCCGGGCGAGCGCGTCGTCTCCTTGGGGAAACCCTTGTCCATCCATCTGGGGCCCGGGCTCATCGGCACGATCTACGATGGCATCCAGAGGCCCCTCGAGCGCCTCAAGGAGGCCTCAGGCTCATTTATAAAAGCGGGCATGCGCGGCGAAAGCCTATCTATGGACAAAAAGTGGCGCTTCGTTCCGGCGCTCGCCGAAGGCGATTTCGTAGGGCCGGGAACGCTGATAGGCGCGGTAAGAGAGACAGAGCTCGTCGAGCACCGAGTGATCGCCTCTCCGCGGACGATCCCGGGGAAGGTCGTTCGGATCGCGTCGGCGGATGAGTATACGTTGCGCGACACCGTTCTCGAGACTGACGCGGGCGAGCGCATCGGGTTGGCGCAGGAATGGCCCGCGAGACGAGCGCGGCCCTCGCGAAGGAGGCTGCCTCCCAGCGAGCCGCTGATGACGGGACTGCGCGTGATAGACCTCCTCTTCCCTTTGGCTAAAGGCGGATGCGCGGCCATCCCCGGGGGGTTCGGCACGGGCAAGACCATGACCCAGCACGCGATAGCCAAGTTCTGCGATGCGGATATCATAGTGTATGTAGGTTGCGGCGAGCGCGGCAACGAGATGACCGACGTCCTCACCGAGTTCCCCAAGCTTGTCGATCCGAGAACCGGACGCTCGATAATGGAGAGGACGATCCTCATCGCCAATACCTCTAACATGCCCGTAGCGGCGCGCGAGGTTTCCATTTACACGGGCATAACCCTCGCCGAGTACTACCGCGACATGGGCTACGACGTGGCGGTAATGGCGGATTCGACTTCGCGCTGGGCGGAGGCTCTCCGCGAGCTCTCCGGCCGACTCGAGGAGATGCCGGCGGAGGAGGGTTTCCCCGCCTACCTGCCCACGAGGCTCGCGGAGTTCTACGAGCGCGGCGGCCGCGTGGAAACCTTGGGCGGACGGTCAGGCTCCATCTCCATCATCGGCGCGGTGTCGCCCCCGGGCGGCGACTTCTCGGAGCCGGTCACACAGCATACCAAGCGCTTTATCCGCTGTTTCTGGGCTCTCGACCGCGACCTCGCGAATGCGCGGCACTACCCGGCCATCTCTTGGATCGACTCGTACTCGGAGTACGCGGAGGAGCTCCGCGAATGGTGGGACCGTAAGGACCCCGCGTGGAAGAATCTCCGTGCCGAAGCCCTCGACCTGATGAAACGGGAGCAGCGCCTCGAGCAGATCGTCAGGCTCATCGGGCCCGACGCCCTGCCCGACGAGCAGCGCCTCGTACTCGTCACCGCCGAGATGATGAAGAACGGCTTTCTCCAGCAGAGCTCCTTCGACGAGGTGGACAAGTACTGCGTCCCCGAAAAACAAGTGCTCATACTCCAGACGATAATGGATTTCCATCGGAGAGCGGAGGAGGCGATAAAGCAGGGCGTCCCGTTGACGGAGATCGTCGCGATGCCCGCCAGGGAGCGCATATCTCGCCTCAAGGGCGAGGTACCCAACGAAAGGATCGAGGAGATACGGGCGGTGGGGCGCGAGTTGGCCTCTGCCTTTGACGAACTCGCGCGGAGCTATGCGCAGGAGGAGGCGCGATGAAGGGGCTGGAGCATCGCGGGCTCTCGCACGCCGAGGGTCCTATCGTAATTGCGGACAGGCGGGAGACGGCCGGCTACGGCGAGCTCGTCGCGGTATACGGCCGAGACGGCGAGAGAAGGACCGGACGAGTCGTGGATAGTTCGGATGCGGCTATCGTCATCCAGCTTTTCACCTCCAACGCGGGGCTCTCCCTCGAGGATACTCGACTCGAGCTGCTCGGCCGGCCTCTCGAGCTGCGCGTCGGCCCCGACCTTCTTGGCCGGGTCTTCGATGGCTTGGGCAGGCCCTCAGACGGCTATCCGGAGATACTCTCATCCGATAAAAGGGACGTTAACGGTTCTCCTATAAACCCTTCCGCCCGCGTCTATCCGCGCGACTTCATCCAAACCGGCGTATCGGCCATCGATGGGATGAACACGTTGATACGGGGTCAGAAGCTGCCTATTTTTTCGGGTAACGGCCTGCCCCATAATAGGCTCGCCGCCCAGATCGTGCGCCAGGCGAGGATCCTTCCCTCTTCCTCCAACTCGGCCGAGGCCGAGTCCTTCGCCATAGTCTTCGTCGGCATGGGCATCAAGTACGACGTCGCGCGCTTTTTCATCGACTCCTTCGAGCGCTCGGGCGTCCTGTCGCGCGTCGTGATGTTCCTCTCCCTTGCCGACAGCCCCTCGATAGAGCGCCTCGTGACGCCGCGCTGCGCCCTCACCGCCGCCGAATACCTCGCCTACGAGATGGGCATGCACGTCCTCGTCGTGCTCACCGACATGACCAACTACTGCGAGGCCCTCCGCGAGGTTTCGGCCTCCCGCGGCGAGGTGCCCTCGCGCAAAGGATATCCCGGGTATCTCTATTCCGACCTCGCTTCGCTGTACGAACGCGCGGGGAGGATAGAGGGATCCACGGGCTCCATCACGCAAATCCCCATCCTATCGATGCCCAACGACGACATCTCCAATCCCATCCCCGATCTCACGGGCTACATCACCGAGGGGCAGATCGTCCTCGACCGCGAGCTCTTTCAGCGAGGGGCATACCCTTCCATCGCGGTATTGCCTTCGCTCTCGCGGCTCATGAAGGACGGCATCGGGCCGGGCATGACCCGCGACGACCACAAGGAAGCGTCCAGCCAGCTCTTCGCCGCCTATGCTAAGGCAAAGAGCGTCCGCAACCTCGCCGCGATAATAGGCGAGGAGGAGCTCGCGCCCCTGGACAGGAAATATCTGCGCTTCGGAGAGCGCTTCGAGTCCAAGTTCGTATCGCAGAGGGAGGACGAGGATCGGAGCATCGAGGAAACACTCGACCTGGGCTGGAAACTGCTGTCCATACTCCCGAAGGAGGAGCTCGTGCGCGTATCGCGTGCGATGATCGAAAAATACCTGCCCGAGGAGGGCGGCGATGCCGGTCCAGAACGTCGCCCCGACTAAATCCAACCTTCTTCGGGAGAAGGAGAGACTCGCCCTCGCCGAGGAGGGCTACGAGCTGCTCGAGCGCAAGCGCGAGATACTCATGCTGGAGCTCATGAAGCGGATAAACGAGACGCGCGTCCTCGAACGGGAGATGCGCCGGCGGGCCGGCACGGCATATCCCGTGCTCAGGCGGATGCTTCTCCGCTCGGGGCGCGACAACGCCCGCGAGCTCGCCTCCGGCGTCAGGGCCGATTTCGCGGCAAGGGAAAAGAGAGTGCAGGTCGCGGGCATATCCATGCCCTCGCTGGAGGCGGTGGCGCCGGAGCGGCGCCTTCAGTCCTCTTTTATGAACTCCTTCGCCGATTCGGACGAGACCGCCGCCGAATTCGCTTCGATGCTCGAGCTCGTGGCCTCGATGGCTGGGCTTAGGGCTATCGTATGGCGTCTTGCGAAGGAAGTTCGCAAGACGCAAAGGCGGGTCAACGCCCTCGAGAAAATGGTCATACCCGAGTCCAAGGCAATACGATCCTATATAGAGGCTTCGCTCGAGGAGAGGGAGCGCGAGGCGGTGTTTTCCACCAAGCGGCTCAAGGCGAGGAAGGAGAGGGAGGCGGCCCGATGAAGGGGCTTACATAGTAACTTAGTATGTCAAAAGCGGTCGTCCTGGCCGAGGGCCTGTATTCCTCGACCGCTCCGGTCAAGTATGCGACGGCAGCTCTCGAGGAGCCGCATATTCGTGGACGAAGAGAACGAGGGATGCGAATGGAGCCTCGAGGAGACGGGCAAGCGGCGCCGACTGCATCCTCCTCGGGGGGTGGGAGCACAACGGCGATTTTCGGGATATAATCTTCGAAGCAAGCCGCGAGATTAAGAATATCGCCTCCTGCTCGGTTCTTATCGTCAAGAACCGAGCAGGAGCGGGCTTGCAATGCGTTGTGACCGGAGGATACATGCGCGTCGCTCTCGTCTACATCCCGGCTAAGGAATCCGATGCCCTCGTCGTCATCGCGAAAGCTATGGCCCGCGCCCTAGAAGCCGCCGGCCATTACGTCGATATCGCCGAGGCGAGGCCCGACGAATCGCCCCGCCTCACCGGATACGACTATGTCATCATCGGCAGTGAAAGCGCTACCGCCTTCGGCAAAATTCCCGTACGCGTGACTCAGTACCTCGCCCAAGCGGGAATGGTCGTCGGCAAGCGAAGCATGGCCTTCCTGCGCAAGAGCGGTATCCGGCCCGCGAGGGCCCTAGCCAGGCTCATGAAGGCTATGGAAGCCGAGGGCATGATAGTAAACTGCGCCGAGCTTGTAGCTAACGTGGCAGGAGCTTCCGAGGCTGCTCGTGGGGCGCCGGTTGAGCGGTACTAGGGCGTGGAGAATTATTACGAAGTCCTCGGGGTCCCGCCCGAGGCCGGAACTCGAGAAGTCAAGAGCGCGTTCAGGCGCCAGGCGAAGAAGCATCACCCCGACTTAAGGCACGAAGACGGATCCCGCGCGGCGAACGCGCGGGCTGCCGACGCGGCCATGCGTCTCCTTCTTGAAGCCTATCGCGTCCTTTGCGAGCCGGAAAAGCGCCGGGCCTATGATAGGAGCATGCGGAGGAGGGCGGCGGAAGAGGGCGGCTTCGACTACCGCCGCTTCCTCAAAGCCCGATCCGAGGATCCGGAGAGTCAGGCCAAGCTCATCGTCTTCGACCTCCTTCACGGCTTAGAGGACGAGGCCCTGGAAGTGTATGAGAGGGCTAAGTTTTTTAGCGGCTTCCGGCTCGAGCGATACCTCGAGAGGGGCGAGGCGATGGACGCCGAGTTCTGCATAGCGGAGGAGTATGAGAAGCGGGAGCGCTGGTTGAAAGCTTACTCGCTCTATAAGCGCATTATTGCGATGGAGCTCGAAAAGCCCTATTTTCGCTATTTCTACGATGTAGTCATCCTTCGTTTCAGAAACCTAGTGCTGCAAAAAATCCAGAAGGTTCTAGACGACGAGGATTACGTGGATAGGCTCGAGGAAGCGGCGGGTCTCGGACTGCCCAAGGGCGACCTCGCCCAGCTCCTTCGCAAGAAGGGAGAAGTGCAACTACGCATTAACGATACGCAGGCGGCTATCGAGTCCCTCAGGCGCGCATCGGCGCTCGACCCCAAACTGGCGGGATTGTCGGCGCTTCGCCGCCGCGCGGGGATAGAGGCCTAGCGTACCCGCCTCACGGTTACGCTCGCGTACCCCTTGCACGGCTACGCTTGCCTAAAGCCCTTTTTTCGTTTACTTTCTTTAGCGGCAGTTGTTTATCTATCATGCCGAAGGAAACAATAATGCACATTCGTTACGTGGCGAGGCTCATCCTCGCGGTATCAAGTATCGCCCTGTTTCCCGTCACCGGACTCGCCGCGCAGGCCTCTTCTCCCCTGCCGACCAGCAAGCCGGCCGTCCAGGTCAAGCTTAAAATCAACGAGCCTTACTACGTCGATACCTTCAAGGCCGATATAGACAGGCTCGAGTCGGGCCTAAACGCCAGGTCGGGACAGAAGATCGCCATCGCCTCGAAGGATAAGCTTAATATCCTCCTCGACACGATCGATATGATGTTGTTTCGCCAGTTCTGCGACCAACAAATCCCTCCTATTAAGGTTTCAGATGCTGACGTCGCGAACCAGATAGCGCAATACAAGGCCAGCCTTGGCGCGGGTGCTACCGATGCGATGGTAGAGGCGAGCCTCAGGCGCAACGGCGTCTTCACCGACGTGAAGACCTATGTGAGGCAGGATCTCCTATTCGCCGCCTACCTCAAGACTAAAAAGGCGGCCGAGGTTAAAGCGATAAGCAACCCGAGCGCCGCCGACGTGCTAAAGGCCTACGAGGACATGAAATTCAACCTGCGCCGGCCTACGTCCTATCGTTTTACGATGCTTACCGCAAGCAAGCAGGGCAAGAGCGACGGCGACAAGAAGAAAGCCGGGGACGCGATGCGCGCCATCGCCGGCCAGCTCAAGCTAAACCCCTCCGGCTTCGACGACTACCTCGTGCGGGGCGCCGTCGATCCCCAGGGGGCTGGCTACCAGACGATTCCGAATGCCGTCATAGCTAAGACTGCCGAGTCCAAGAAACAATACTCCGCCCTCTACGACGCTATTTTCAAGCTTAAAGAGGGTGAGGTCAGCGACCTGATAGAAGACGACGCGAGCTTCAGCATCGTGCGGGCGGGGGTCTTCCTTCCGGAGAAACAACTGGGCCTTGACGATTTCATCGAGGGCCTGACCGGCGCCTATGCATCAGGGGCCAATCCCTATGCTTCGGTCCTCGCTCTAGTAGTGAACGAGCTCAGGAACAACAAGTACGCGGAGCTGCAAAAGGCGACGCGCGACGATATAAACGCGAAGCTCCGCATGGAAGGCACGATAACCGTGAGCCTCGCCAACCTGTCGGGCATACTCGACGACCCTGAGATAACGGCCCTTAAGGCGCTCAAGTCTGGCGGTTACAATATCGTTCTGCAGTAGGCCGCGGCATGGCATCGCGGAGAAAGGCCCGTATATTAGCCTTCCAGGCTATCTATGCTTGGGATTCCTCCGGAGGCAAGGCCGAGGGGATCCTGGATTTCGACTGGCTCGACGAAGAAAAGCGCAGTTCCCTCAACGATGAGGTTTCAGCCTTCGCGAGGCTTCTCATCGCGGGTACGCTCGAGAGCATCGAGGCGGTCGATGAGGCGATAAAGTCACACCTTCAGAACTGGACCTTCGAGCGATTAAAGCGCGTCGATCTCGCCGTATTGCGCATCGGGGTGTATTCCCTTCTCTATCAAAGGGATATAGCCGCACAGATCACCATAGACGAGGCCATCGAGATTGCGAAGGAGTACGGTTCCGAAGACTCCTACCGTTTTATAAACGGAGTGCTCGATGGGATTTGGAAGACCGAAATCGCGAAGAGCTAAACGCGGCTTCATGCGCGCCGCGCTAGGCATCATACTCAGCGCGACTCTCCTCGCTTCCTGCGGCGTCGATGCCGATAGACGAAGGGCTTCGTCCTTCGCTTTCTCTCTTAGCGCCTTGGATTACTTGACCGCCTCGAAGAGCCTGAGCAAGCTCCCGCCGGCCTTTTCTCGCGCTATTAGGTTCGCGCGCGGGAGTTCGGATTGGCTGTCCTTGCTTAAGCGAGCGAGAGCGGCCGATGCATCGGGCGAGGCCGGGCGCTACGTGGATACCGCCGACCGCGCGAGAAAAGCCTTCCCTCGCTCCGAACCCATCGCCGCCGCATCGGCTCTCGCATACCTGCGTGGCGGCCGCCCAGTTGATGCCTTGGCATTGTTCGGCGCTCCGATATCGCCGGAGGCCAGGCCCAATCTTTGGGCGGAAGCCTTCCTAGCCTCTCGTGCCTCGAAAGGCGCCGCGCCGGCTAAGCCGGCAGACTATGGCAGGCTTGCGGATATTCTCGGCGAATCCCGTCCTTACCTCGGAGCGGCGGCGGCGGCCCTCAGCGCGGGGGATATCCTCTCGGCGCGCGCATGGCTGGAAAAGGGCACCGCGGGCGCTGCCCTGGCGCCGCCTGAGCTGCTCTGGGACTGCGGCCTCTACGAAACCCTCGCAGCGCGGCCTGACCTCGGCGCCGGGGCGGCCGAGCTCGCGCTAATGGGAGACGCCGCGTGGATCGCCGGCGACTCGTTTCTCGCGCGACGGCGTTGGGAGCGTTCTATCGCCCTCGCTCCCAGCTTATCCTGGAAGCCCTACGTCGACTTGGCCCTCATGTCCGGCAACAAGGGCGAGGAGCCTGAGAGCTACTGGTCAAGGATGAGGGCCGCCTTCCTTTCCGGCTCGGCCTCGAGCGCGAGGGACGGAGCCCTCGGTGCCTATGCCGCCTACCTCGCCCGCAGCGGACGCGTAGGCGAGGCCGAGCGCGCTCTGGCGGGCGGGGGAGGAAGCGGCTTCCTGGCCGTGCTTGCTTTAACTATCAAGGGACGGAGCCAGAGCGAGGGCAGGTTCGCGGCCGAGCTCGAGGGCCTCGCGGCGGAGAGGCCGGACGACAGCGAGGTCCAGGGCGCCGTACTCAGGGAACTGGCTCTACGAGGAATGTTCGGAGAGGTGGCCGTACTCAGGGAAGCGACGTTGCGAAGAGGCATACCGCTTAGGTATGGGTGGTATTACGACGCGGCCGTTCTCGCCGCTAGGGGCGATTTCCCGCTCGCCGCCGCGGCTATCGCTGCCGCCCCCGCCGCGGCGGGAGAGGGCGCGGAAGGGACGCGGGGACAGGGCTCGGCCGGGCCCTATGCCCTCGGCTGCCTCTACGCCGCGTTGGGTGATGCTAAAAAATCGGCGGCGGCCTACTCTCTCGCCGCGGCCGCCGCACGAGGCGCGACTGAACGCTGTTCGGCGCTAAAGGCCCTGGGACGCGCTTTGGGCAAATCCGGCGATCCTTCGGGAGCGGCCAGCGCCTACCGGGCCGCCGCCTCGGCCGACCCCAAGGACGCCGAGGCGGCCATTCTTTCTCGCGGCGCCCTGGGCAGTAATTGAAAGAACGGAGGAAGCGAGTTGATACGACTGAAAAACAATGAGCAGCTGGACGGCGTGCGCCGATCCTGCGCGATGCTCTCCGAACTTTTCGCGCATATTGTACCCATGGTAAAAGAAGGCGTCAGCACGGGCGAGCTGGACGACGCGACGCGGAGCTTCATCGCGGCGAGAGGAGCGCGCTCCTGGTTCCTCGGCTATGGCGACTATCCTGCGAGCATATGCGTGTCGGTGAACGAGGAAGTCATACATGGGATACCCGGCAAGAGAAGACTAAAGGAAGGCGACATCGTCGGCCTCGATTGCGGGATAGACCTCGACGGCTATTACTCCGATTCGGCTATCACGCTGCCTATAGGAAAAGTATCCGACGAGGCCGACCGGCTAATGAGAGTGACCAGGGAATGCCTCGACAGGGGGATAAAAGCGATCAAGCCGGGAGCGCGGGTCCACGACATCTCCCGGGCGGTCTTCGCCCACGCTACCGCGAACGGCTACGGCGTCGTAAGGCAGTACTGCGGCCATGGCGTTGGATTCGAGGCCCACGAGGATCCGCAGGTCCCCAACTACGTGAGTCCGGGACCCAACCCTCGCCTCATCCCTGGCATGGTCCTAGCCATCGAACCGATGATCAATCTCGGGAAGGGCGACGTGAAGGTTCTGGACGACGATTGGACGGTCGTTACAATAGATAAAAAAATATCCGCACATTACGAGCATACGGTGGCCATTCTCCAGGAAGGCGTCGAAATCCTGACTTCCTGGGAGATGCCGGGCGGCAATTCTTAAGCGCGCATTAAATTCCGGGAGTATGCGCCCCGCGGCGCCCTATAAACGTAACCTAACGAGATGGGCATTATTATATTGATGTAATGGATACGGAGCACAAGGAGAGTATGATGTCGTTCATAAAGAAGCTCTATTCGCGTAATTTCTTTATCCTCAATCTGGTCTTGATCGGCGTACTCATAGGCGCCGGCGCCACCTACCTCGGCTTGTCGCGCGGAGCGAGGAGCGCGGCCCTTCCTTCCGCCCTCATCCGCGCTGAGTCGCCCGTCGCCGGAGCGCCAGCCGACGTGCAGGCGGCTCTTGCGCAAGCGGAGGCAGTCCAGAGCGCCTTCCGCTACGTCGCGGACAAGGTGCAGCCCTCGATCGTCGAGATCAACGTAGTGGAGAAGGTCCAGAGTCCTAAGTCCAGCCCCCAGGACCAGCTGCCCTGGCGCTTTTTCTTCAATAATCCCGACGACGGCTCGGGCCAGCAGCAGCAGCCTTATACCGAGAAGGGACTGGGCTCGGGGATTATCGTCAGGCAGGATGGCAAGACTGTCTACGTGCTCACGAACAATCACGTCGCGGGATCGGCTAGCGAGATCACTGTCATCACTCACGACGAGAAAGAATACAAGGCTACCCTCGTCGGCAAGGACGATAAGCGCGATATAGCCCTCGTCAAGTTCCAGGCCGACGGAACGGACATTTCGGTGGCCGCCCTCGGCAATTCCTCGGCCGTCCGCGTCGGAGACTGGGCGATCGCGATCGGCAGTCCCCTCGGTCTCGTGTCCTCGGTGACCGCTGGCATCGTGAGCGCCATCAATCGCTCGGGCGGGCCCGACGGCAATATCAACGACTTCATCCAGACCGACGCCTCGATCAACAGGGGAAACTCCGGCGGCGCCTTGGTGAACATCAGGGGCGAGGTCATCGGGATGAATACCTGGATCGCCTCTTCGACCGGCGGAAGCATCGGCCTCGGCTTCGCCATACCAATCAACAATGTCAAGAAAGGCATAGACGACTTCATCAACAAGGGGAAGGTCGAGTACGGCTGGATGGGCATAGGCCTCGATTCCCTCGACAAGGAGACAGCCGGCGAGCTCGGCGCCGACCCGAAGAAGGCGGTGATCGCCGCCTCTGTATTCAAGCAGAGCCCCGCCGAGAAGGGCGGCGTCCTCCCCGGGGACGTCATCCTTAAGGTCAACGACGAGGATATCAAGGGCATGGAACAGTTGCAGCGCATAGTCGGCGATTTGCCGGCGGGCAAGTCGGCGGCCATAGACGTCCTGCGCGGCGGCAAGAGACAGTCGCTGGTCGTCAATATCGAGGTTCGTAATGACAGCGCCGCGTCCAATGAGGGGAACTACTTCCCCGGCGTCATAGTACGCTCGCTCAAGTTCTCGGACCTCGACCAGGACAAGCTGCCCAAGGGCGTCAAGGGCGTATTCGTCCTAAGCGTAAGCGACAAGTCGCCCGCTTCAATAGTCGGGCTCAAGCCCCAGGACATAATCACGGAGGTCAACGATAAACCGATATCCTCGGTCAAGGACTTTTATGCCGCCGTGAACGATACGAGCGCGAAGAAGCTCGCGTTCACGGCGAATAGGGATGGCGAGACCGTTTCTACGCTTGCCTATGTCAAGAAGTGAAATTATAGTCTAGGTGTCGGCCGACGGCCGTCGGCAGCCGGAGCCCGTCCCCCCGGGGGCGGGCTCTATTTTTTCGCGGGTCGGGCGCCGATATATCAAACGAGGGGTGCAGCCCGTGAAAAAAGAATTTGTCCCGTATAATGTCATCCGCAACAACGCGATCAAGATGGCATATAGGATTTACAAAGAAGGCTTCATCCCCGATGTCATCTATGTCTCCCTTAGAGGCGGGGCCTATATCGGCAACGTGATCAGCGAGTATTTCAAGATAGTCCGCAAAGAGGCCGCCCGGCCGGTCTTCTATGCCGCCGTCGTGGCCCGCTCCTACGCCGGAATCAACCAGCGCGAGCAGGTGAGGATAGACGGATGGACCTACAGCCCCGAGTATCTCCGTAGCGGCGACAAAGTACTCATAGTCGACGACATTTACGATTCCGGACGCACCGTAAACCACTTAGCCGAAGTGATACTGGCCAAGGGCCTACCGAGGCAGGATGTCAAGATCGCCGTGCACGACTACAAGATCTGCGAATACCGCGGCGAAAGACTGCCGATCGTGCCCGACTACTATTGTCGGAAGCACGTCATCGAAGATCCCGCGGATGAAGTATGGATACATTATATGAGCCACGAGCTCGTCGGACTTTCCGAAAGCGAGCTCGAATCCCACTACTACGCCGAGGATCCCGATCTCCGCGAGGCCTTCGGCCCGATAAAGAAGTAAGCCGCATGACAAGCCCCAACCGCAGCATCCCTACTCCGGCGCGCCGCAAGGCAGGGCTTGCCCAATTGGCCTTCATGGCCCTTGCGCTCTTGGCGCCCGTCACGGCCGCCGCGGCCGGCGACGGCGCGGCAGCGCCCTCGCCCGATCAGTCCTTCGTCTCGGGTAAAGACATCGTCGTATCTCCGCCCGCGAAGGGGTATCCCGCTTTTCGCTATCTTCCTGGCGGCCCCTTCATCCCCTTCGACCGCAACCTTGTCCTTTCCGCCGCTCCAGGCGAGATGCGGACCTATGTTGTGCAAGTAGATTCGCGGGCGGGCGGCGATGGCGGGGCCCCCGTCATCGCTTATACGATCGACAAGCGGAGGCCGGGCGCACCCAAGGCCGAGCCAGGGACGGGACTTTACCGCGGAGAGCTTGAGCCTCGGCTCTCGGGGAATCCGGGGACGGTCATATTCTGGGCCCTCCTAGGGCCCAGTGGCTCGGCCCCTTCTTTTTCGCGATACGCGGAGGATTCCCGGCCGAGGCTGTCCCCTCCTGTCTCGGGCACGGCCACCTATACTCTGTTGGCCTATGCTGTCGATCCATCGGGCAACCGCGGCTATCCCTCCCGTTTTGTCTATCGGATGGCCGAGCTCGGTCTGCCCGCTGCCGCCCCCATACCGGACTCGGCGGCGATCGCGATAGACGCTTCCCTTCCTATGCCGGACCTGGATTTCGAGCGCGGATATACTGAACTCAAGCTATCCCTGGCGCCGGGCTCGAGCCTCATCGTCGATGTCGATCCAGAATCGCCTCCAGTAGGGCTAGACGATTTCGAGAGGATCGATCCCGATGGAGGCGTCGCCAAACTGAGGCTGCCTTGTCCCTATGGGTGGAAGGACGACTTACACGTTTACTACGGGATACTGCGGGGAGCCGCCGCGTCGTATAGCCCTCAGCCTATCGCCATTCACATTTCCAATCCCGCCGACGACATTTCCGCGCCGGCCGCCCCCGAAGGGCCGACCTTGGCCGCCGATCCCTCTGGAAGGGGGGCCTTTGCCGTTTTCCCTTCCTACGACGGAGCCATATATGTCTCTATCGAAGGAGATGATCCGGTACTCTACTCCTCTCCCGTCCTGCTTCCGCGAAACAAGCGCGTTGCCCTCGTTTCATGGTACGGACAGGACGATTCAGGACGGCGTTCGATCGAGCGAGAGCGGAGCCTGGCCCTGCCGGAAGCCTTGCCGGACATGGCCCTTTCGGGCATCGCGGACGGAGCCTCGATAGCGGGCGACGTAAATCTTAAGCCCATCGTCCCGGCGGGCACCAAGGCGATGCTCAAGACGACGTTGCGCTACGAGATGCGCCTCGACGGTTCTATGCCGCCCGAGCCCAGCGCTTCTTCCCCCCTCCTGGGCGATTCCCTCGCGATCAGTTGTCCTGCGGGCGAAGAGCGATCGGTAGTTTTGCGGTACCGCGTTTTCTCAGACGATGCGGCCGGCGAAGGACGGATACTCCGCTTCTCGCTCGACCGAAAGCCCCCCGAGGCCCCAGGTCCGCTGGAGACGCCCTTGGCTTTTATCAATCAAACCGCGAGCATCGTCCTCGCGCCGGGCCAAGGAGGAAGGGACATCTTCGCCTCGGTATCCATCGACGGCGCCCAAGCGGCATTCCTTCCCGTAACCGGCACCCTCGAGTTGAGGGGCTCTGTCGCGGGTCCGGTGAGCTATCTCGTACGCGCCTACGATCTCGACGCGGCGGGCAATCGCTCGGAGGAGATGAAGAGCCTGTCCATCGTAGTGGACCGCTCCTCGGTCTTCGCCGCGGAAGACGCTGGCGATAAAGGCGATGGTTCCCCGGACAGACCCTACCGGAGCCTCGATGACGCTCTCGCCGCGGCCATAAGCGACGGCAGGAAAAATGTGAACATGAGGGGAGCCCTCGAGATGCGCGTTCCCGTCCGGCTTAGCTCCGAAATCGCCCTTGTAGGCGGATTCGGCAAGCTCTGGGCGGAGGATCCTTCGGCGCGCGCGCAAATCCGCGCCGAGGTCCCGCAGGGACAGGCCGCGATCGGCCAACGCGGCGGCTCCCTCCTCCTGCGTCGCCTCGATATTACCGTCGATGCCGCGGGAGGAGGGCCCTTCCTCGCTATGGCGGGTGCCTCCCTCGCGATAGAGGACTCTTCCATCTCCGCAGGGGCCGAGGGCGACCTCGTCCTCGTTTCCGCGCAGCGATCGAAGATCGATGTACAAGGCTCGAGGATCGCCGCTCAACGGGCCATGGCATTCACCGCCTTCTCGGCCGAAGGCTGCGATATCACTGTGGCAGGCAGTTCCATATCAGGCGAGCATGGCGTTCGGATATTCGGCGCCTTCGATATGGACGGCGGATCGCTTTCGCTGCGGCAGTCCCTTTTAGAAAGCCGCGCCGACCTCGCTCTCAATATGCTGTCGCTCCGATCCGCTTCCCTCCTCATCGACCGCAGCCTCCTCCAGGCCGAGGGAGGATCGGGGTTTCTGCGCCTAGGATCCTTCCAGGCTGTTCGGGGCGAATTGAAGAGCAGCAAGATTCGTCTGTCATGGAGCGGATCAGGCACTCTCTTTGAAATTTCAGGCGGGAGCCTCGCTTTTAAGCACGACACGATCGTCGCCGATTCCGACAAGGGAGCATTGCGCTTCTTTGACGCGCGAGGGAGCTCGCTTCAGGTCTGGAACAGCATCCTGGAATGCTCTGGCAAGGCTTCGGAGCTAGTGCGATCCGATTCGATGCCTGGCCAAGGCCTCCTCGTGGCCGATTGCGTATGGGGCTTCGAAAAGTACTTAGCCGGCGCGCTCGAGACCAGCGATCTAGTGTCGCTCAACGCGCTAAACTCGGGATCGGCTCTATATTCGTCCAAACCGATCGTATCGGAGGCGCCGGAGCGCAGTTTCGCCGCGTCCCTCAAGAGCCAGGCGCCTCTGCGCGCGGACTCGGCCTGCGTAAACGCAGCTCTTCCTCTCGCTAGCGGCTATGAGATAGATTTCAGCGGACATTCGCGCCCCGGTCCGGGCAAGACCGCAGCTAACATCGGCGCGGACGAGCTAGTGGACTAGGCGACGGCATGTCGAGAAAGACCTTTCCTCTCCTTATCGCCCTCATCTTCGCCTCGAGCCCGCTCTCATCGCAGGCTCTGGGATCTTTCTTTCCCGAGAAGGCCGGTTCGAAGGCGATTAAACTCCAAAGCAGCATAGACGAGGCCTCGGCAACTATCGAATCGAGGCGAGGGAAGGCTCGGGAGGCCCAGCTTCTCGCCGAGGCCGACGCGGTAGACGCCTATGCTTTGATCGCCGCTTCGGGTTCGGGGCAGGGAGCCTGGGCAAGGTCGGACGGCACAGCCGGGATCGCCAATGCGGCCGCAAGCTACGTTTCAGCGCGATCTCGCGCCAAGGCGGCCGCACTGGTTCTCAGTTCCGGCCGCGACGGCGCGCCTCCGGGCGCGGGCTTAACCGGTGTCTCCGCGATTTCCGCCTCGCGAGAAATCGCAATGGACACGCTTTCGGGCCTGATCCTCGCCTCAGGCATCGGTGCGAAGGCCGCGAGCGCTCTCGAAAAATTCCTCACCGGCAAATCGAAGAACCTTGGGAGACTGTTTCCCGAGGCGGCGGAGATCGCGGGCCTGCTTCGGAACGCGGGAGCCTCGGGAGCCCGCGAGGCCGCGTCCGCCGCGGCTCATCGGGGGCCCGAGGACATCGCTCGATCGCTTGTCGCGTCCAAGGCGAGAATACTTGCGCTGGCCCCCGCCGCGGGAGGCGCGTTCGCTAGGCTCGAGGCCGTTTTGGCCGCCTATCGCGCATGGATCGCCGCAGCTCCGGTCGCGGCCTATCCTGGCGATCTCGCTTCGTCGTCGCCGGAGGAGTTCGCCGCGCTCGCGGCGGGGGCGTCCGCCGTTTCGAGCCTGAGCGCGGCGCGCGCGTCCGCTCTTTTCGCCGCTATGGCGGAGGGAGACGCCCGCGATGCCGCCGCGGACGATGCTGCAGGAAGGCTGGCCGAAGTTTGGGATAGGTCGCCTGCGCCCAGGCGACGCGCTCTCTCCGCTCTCTGCGGCCTCCCCGAGTCCACAATGGCGGTATTCTCCGCGGCCTGGGCCGCGGGAGGCTCCGCTAGGCGGGTTTCCCCGGCAGCGGCGAAGACTTCGAAGAGCCTGGATTCGCTCTCGATTCTCGCGGCGCTCAACGGCCTCGAAGCCGCGATCGCGGAAGAGGAGTCCCACGCAGGCGCGGGTTGGGATGCGGTGCGAAGCTCTGAGAGTGTCCTTCTTCTTCTCGAGCGGCCGGAGCTCGCGGACGCTGCGCAGAGGGAGCCGCGTTATGCGAGCTTGTATGCCGAGGCATCGCGTCGCCTTGCCGCTTTATACGCCCAGGCCGCGGAGGACGCTTCGACGAAGCTCGAGGCATCCACGGACCTTGTAAAGGCCTCGACCCTCGCCCTCGGGGCAAAACCCGCTGGAATAGTGGTGCGGGCGATAGATCTCAAGCTTCCGTCGCCGCAATCGGGGCGAAGGCTCGCCTTTTTCGCAACCGTGACGGACGCGTCGGGACAGTCCGTATCGCTTCCTCTGCGTGCGGATGCCGCTGGAACGGAATACGCCGGGGCTTTCGCAAGGGCAGCGGGTTTCGGCTCGGCGAAGGTCGATGCGTCAAGTTTTTTGGCCAAGTACGGGCAATTCACAGTTTCAGCCTACGATCCTGAAGGCTCGAACGATGCCTTGGTTATCGCTGTCTACCCGGGAGGAGGGGGGCCCGCCCGCCTCGGCGATTGCGAGCTCGAGCTCGCCCTGCTCGGAGGATGGCGGCCATGAAGGCAAGGTACGCGCGCTCTATCGCGGCCCTAACGGCGGCCCTCTGTGTTTGCTCATGCCCCGCTCGCGAAACGGCGATCAAGGGCGGCGGACAGGGCACGGCCGATGGCACGGGCGAATCGAAGGGGCCCGATCCGCGCTCGGCCTTTGAGAGTTCAGGGCTCCTGGGAGGAATGACTGCCCTTCTCGAGACCCCAATCGCCCTTATCCCCGCGTCAGGCCTGCCCGAGGCGGGAGTCTCCCTCTCGCTCGGCGGCGCCTTGTCGACGACGGCCATCGCGCGGCGGATCGGAAGGGATCACGAGCTCATCCTCGCTTCTGGAGCTCGCGCGGTCCTGCCCGGCCCTATCCTCGCTTTGGCCGCGTCCGGCGAGAGGATAGTGGCGGCCTGCGCTGACAAAGCTGGGACCGCGGGCGGCTCATTGATCGCTTTCAAGACGGAAGGCGAGGGCGAGAATCTCGTATTGGCTTGGAAGAGGGAATGTCCTCCAGCTAGGCGGCTCTTGGCCGTTCCAGGAGGCCGTATCGCTGCAGTCGACGAGACGGCCAAACTCTATCTCATCGACGTATCCTCGGGTCACGAACTATGGCGACAGGGATTGCAGGATTCCGCTACCGACATCGCTTACGCTCCCGGCCTCGTGCTCGCCGTCGCGGGTTCGAAACTCGATGCCTACGACGAGTCTACGGGGGCCACCGTTTGGAGCGCCGCCCTGACGGCTAAGGCGAGGTCCATTTCCGCCGGAAACGGCGTGGCTCTCGTTCTCGCCGAAAGCGGCAGCCTATCGGCTTTCTCCCTGCAAGACGGCAAGGGGATAGGCGCGGCGACGGGTCCATTCGACCCATCGCTGCGTCCGGTCGCCGACGGCTTGCGCGCCATAGCCGGCCTCCTCGGAGGAGGTGCGGCGGAAATCGACGTGAAGAGCGGCCAAACCCTGAGATCCTGGCCATGGGAAGGTCCCGCGTCCTTCATCGCGGCGGACAGGGATCGACTAATCGCCGGACTCAATGGGCGTGGGGGGAGGGGAATCCTCATCGTTTCGAGGGCGGGTGAGGACAACCGCAGGATCGCCGGTCTCGAGTCGCCAGCCTTCGACTCCCCGCTCGCAGTGAGCGGCGCGAGGGGGGGGCTCCTCCTCCTCCTTATGGACGGATCTCTCGTTCTGATCGGGAAGAACCGCGAACAGATAGCGGCGGCTTCTGTTCTCGAGGCGGCGATCGCCCCTTCTCCCGAAACGGGAGCAGCTATCGCGTCGGCTCTCGGACGGTTCAAGAGCGGGGATTCTATCGAAGCGCGGCGCTATCTCCGCTTCGATCTCTTTACACAGGGGATGCCCGTCGATACCGACGTGGCTTTCACGGCCTTCCGCTACGAGCCGCCTGCGAGCGCAAAAAGAAACTTCGCCGCGCAGCCAGCGAACGGCGGCGAGGTGGTTGCGATTTTCGACGATGCCGGTCACGAGATCGCGGCCAGCATCGACGAGCTCGGCTCGAGCTCGAGCGCTACGGCTTATCTTGGAAAGGGCAAGACTTATTGGATAGTCGCGGGCTGGACCTTCCAGGCCGAGCTTGGACGCTACAGACTTTTTATCAAATGACCGTACCGGCGGGAATTATCCCGTTTTTCGGTATGACGATAATGCCGTCTATTATGTAATACGAGGAGAAGTCGCCATCGACCCTTTCCATGGCATCGATCCCGATGCGACAGTTCTCGCCGATCCTCGCGTTTTTATCGATTATCGCTCCCTTGATTATTGAGCCCTTCGCGATGCCCACGTCGGGTCTGGAGGCAGCCCTGTTCGCCGCCTTCGCCGCGTCGCTCTCGTAGTAATCCGCGCCCATGCAGACGACGCCGTCGAGACTCGCTCCCGATTCTATGACGGTGCGCACGCCGACTATGGATCGCGTAATCGAAGCGTTTGTTATAATGCACCCCTCGGCGGTCAGCGCCAGATTGATGCTGCAGTAGTTGAGCTTAGAAGCGGGAAGATTGCGCTTGTGGGTATGTATGGGCCTGTCTTCCTCGTAGAAATTGAAGTTGGGGTTGATGGACGTGAGGTTGAGATTGGCCTCGTAGAAGGACTTGATAGTCCCGATGTCTTCCCAGTAACCATCGAAGACATAGGCGTTCACCCTTTCCGCGGCGAGGATCGTGGGTATGATCTCCTTGCCGAAGTCGTTCTCCGAGCCGGAGAGGGCCTCTTCCATCAAGGCAGCGTCGAAAATATAGATGCCCATGCTGGCGAGATAGTCCTTGCCCTCGCCTCGCCCGCCTTGGAGCTCGATGGGAATTTTATACGAGCTTATATCCCTGGTCGGGCCGGGCTTCTCCTGGAAGGCGACGATGCGGGAGTCCTTGTCTATCGCCATTATGCCGAGGGCGCTCGCGTCCTCGCGATCCACTACCGTGCAGGCGATCGTGAGCCTCGAGCCCGACTCGAGGTGTTTACGCAGCATTTCGGCGAGGTCCATGCTGTATAGCTGGTCTCCGGACACGATGAGGTAATGGCTGGGGTGCTGGGGCCTGAAATGCATGAGGTTCTTCCGAACGGCGTCCCCCGTGCCCTCGTACCATCCAGTGTGTACGAGAGTCTGTTCGGCCGCGAGGATCTGGACGAAGCCCTTTGAAAAGCTGTCGAAGGTATAGGTCCTCGCCACGTGGAGATGGAGTGAGGCGGAGTTGAATTGCGTGAGGATATAGATCTGGTTGAAGCCGGCGTTTATGCAATTGGATATCGGGATATCGACTAGGCGGTATTTCCCACCGAAGGGAACCGCGGGCTTGGCGCGATCCTTCGTGAGGGGGAAGAGGCGAGTGCCCTTGCCGCCGCCGAGCACGATGGATAGGACCTTGGACATAGAACGCTCCTCTCCCGCGGCGCCGTTTACGAATGGTCGCGTTAACGTATACAGTATAGACCATGAGCAGGCCTTATGCCACTTCGTTCATCGACGATCTGCTGTCCGATCCGGATATCGGGAATCGCATCGCGCACGTCGAGCGCATCCCGGCTCGAGGCGCGGACTGGGAGCCCTTGCCGCCCGACCTCGATCCAGCCCTCGCCGCCGCCCTAGACTCTCGCGGGGTCGATCGCCTCTATTCGCACCAGGCGAAGGCCTACTCTCTCGCGCGCTCGGGGCGGGACTTCGTAGTCGTCACACCGACCGCGAGCGGAAAGACTCTCTGCTATAACCTTCCCATCGTGCAGACCCTTCTCGAGGATGCTTCCGCGAGAGCCCTCTACCTCTTCCCGACCAAGGCCCTGTCCCAGGACCAGCAGGCCGAGCTCAACGAGGTGGCTCTAGGCGGGAAGCTGCCCCTTCGTATATACACCTACGACGGCGATACGCCCGACTCGCTCAGGGTAGCGGCTCGGGACAGAGGGCGCATCGTCATATCCAATCCCGATATGCTGCACTCAGGGGTCCTCCCAAACCACGCCAAATGGATCCACTTCTTCTCCAACCTCCGATATATCGTCATCGACGAGATGCACGCTTATCGCGGCGTTTTCGGAAGCCATGTGGCCAACGTGCTGCGCAGGCTCCTCCGCATAGCCGCTTTTTATGGAGCAAGGCCCCGCTTCATCCTCTGCTCGGCTACGATAGGCAACCCCGGCGAGCTAGCCTCTTCCCTCATCGGGCGCGCGGTCGAGGAGATCAGGGAAAACGGCGCGCCTCGAGGCGAGCGCGTCGTGCTCTTCTACAACCCGCCCCTCGTCGACCCGGTACAGGGAATCCGCAAGAGCACCGCTACCGAGTCTGAGGCACTCGCCGTCCGCCTCCTGAAAGCGGGAGTCAAGACCATCCTCTTCGCGCGCTCGCGGCTAAAGGTAGAGCTCATCGCGTCGTATATAACCGCGGCGCTCGCCAATCCATACAACGGCAATGACGGCGTGAAGGTCAGCCCCTATAGGTCGGGCCTCCTCCCGAGCGAGAGGCGCGCGATAGAGAAAGGACTTCGGGAGGGATCTATACAGGGAGTGGTATCGACCAACGCGCTCGAGTTAGGCATCGATATAGGCGGCCTCGACGCCGCCATCGTGGCGGGCTTTCCCGGCGCCTTCGCGAGCTTTTGGCAACAGGCGGGCAGGGCAGGGCGGCGGGGCTCGATCTCCCTCGCTATTCTCGTCGCCTCATCCTCGCCCCTCGACCAGTATATCATCACTCATCCCGAGTATTTCTTCGGACGGAGCCCCGAAAATGCGAGGATCGATCCCGACAATCCCTATATTTTCATGGACCATCTTAAGTGCGCCGCCTTCGAACTGCCATTCAAAGAGGGCGAATCGCTAGGCAGTTCGGACCCGAAATCGGAGGACACCGAAGAGGGACTCTCCCTCCTGGAGGAGGAGGGCATCGTAAGGCGGACAGGCGGGCGATGGTACTGGTCCGATCAGGGCTACCCGAGCGAGAAGATATCCCTTCGCTCAGCGACCGCCGACAATGTTGTCATCGTAGACGAGACGAGGGGCGGGTCGAGAGTCATCGGCGAGATGGACACTCCCAGCGCGAAAGAGCTTATCTTCGACAACGCGGTCTATATCCATCTAGGTCGGCAATACTTGGTCAGCAAGCTCGATATCGAGAACAGAATCTGCCGCGTCGCCGAGAAGGACATCGACTACTGGACCGACGCCGTGGTTAAGACTGACATAAAAGTGTTGACCGAGGACGAGCGGTTTTTCATAGGCGAAGGCATCGCCGAATGCGTCCTCGGAGACGTCCTCGTCAGGAGCCAGGCCGAGAAATTCAAGAAACTTCGCTTCCACAGCCACGAGAACGTCGGCTATGGCGAGATAAGCCTGCCGCCCGAGGAGATGCAGACTCGCGCGATAGCTCTCCTCTTCCCCGCAGGCACCAGGGCGGGCGACCAGCTTGCCTCGAGCCCGAGCGAAGCGGTCAAGGCGGCAGTGCTCTCGGGCGTGGGGCGACTTCTCCATGATATCGCTCCCGCCTTTCTCATGTGCGACCCTCGAGACCTAGGGCGGGCCGTACGCGTTCGCGACCCTCATTTCGGCTGCGGCGCCATCTATTTTTTCGACCGTTATCCCGGAGGTACTGGCCTCGCCGAGGGCCTCGCTCGTCAGCTCGCGCCATCTGTTTCCGCCGCGCGGGAGCGTCTCGGCTCTTGCCCCTGCGGCGGCGGCTGTCCTTCCTGCATAGGCGTGGACTTCGCGGACGCGCTCGGCGATGGCCCCGCTTCCCTACCGGGACCCTTCAGGTCGGCCATGGACGGCTCCGAAGTGAAGGCGAGGGTCCTCGGTCTCCTGGAAGCCTTGGGCAATGGCGGCTAACCTAAAGGGCCGCCTGGCCAGGATACGCAAGCTAGGCCTCGTCAAGGCCGATGCGCTTGACCAGGCCGCGGACGCTCGACTGGCCGTGACCAATCGAAGGGGCGCTACCATTCGCCGTGACAAGCCCTCCTTCCTGGATGGATGGGAGGAGACAGGCGAAATGGCATGGACGAGGACGCTCCGGCGCGACCTTTATTTTCCAGAGAGCGTCGATCCCGCGGTTTTCGCGCCTCTACGTCGCCCTCGCCGCGGAGGTTTTTTCCAGGCAACCGAAAATCCTGCGCGCGTCCCTTCTGCTCGCATCCTCGCTGAGCGATTGTGTTTTTTCGATCTCGAGACGACCGGCCTTTCGGGAGGTACGGGCACGATGGCCTTCCTCGCCGCCGTGGGCCGCCTCGAGGGCGACGAATTAGCGCTCACGCAAATATTCCTCGAGGATTATCCAGGCGAGAGCTCCTTTCTGAACGCGCTGCTGCCTCTTCTCGACGGCGAGATAAGCCTGGCAAGCTACAACGGCAAGGCCTTCGACATGCCCTTGATTAGGACACGATGCGTGATGAACGGCATGGCCCCGCCCGAGCCAGCCTTCCACCTGGACGCTCTCTTCGCGTCCAGACGGCTGTGGAGGCGCGTGCACGGCGGCGCTTCCCTCGGCCTCCTCGAGCGCGAGGTCCTCGGGCTTGAGCGGGGGGAGGACTTGCCGGGAGCCTTGATCCCCGAGGCTTGGCTATCCTTCGTGAGGACGGGCGACAATCCCCTGATGCGTCTCGTGCTGTCGCACAACGCGGACGACGTAATCGGTCTCGCCCGCCTCCTCGCCCGTGCCCAGGCCATCTTCGACGATCCGCGCTCGCGCATGGCGCGCACCGACCTTGATCGCGCGGGCCTCGGGCGCGGCCTGCTCGCGGTTGGCCGTTACGACGAGGGCGAAGAGCTCCTAGAAGCGGCGGCCGGCGACGGCGACGAGGGGGCGGGCGTTCTGATCTCTATGCGCTACCGAAAAGCCGGGCGCATCGAGGACTGCCTCCGAGTAGCGGCGATGATGCCGGAGTCCTATCGCTCGGCGGTAGAGGTGGCCAAGCTGTACGAGCGATTCGTCGGGGACCTCGGAGAAGCGGAGCGATGGGCGAAAGAGGCGCTGCGCCTCGCGCCCGGCAATACGGAAAGAGAAGCGGCTTGGCGCAGGCTCGCGAGGATCGAGCGCAAGCTGTCTCGGAATGAATGAACTGAGCGGGAAATTCGTTACTCTCTATCGATTGTAGCGATCCGCAGCGTATCGCCCAGTTGACCGCAGGCGCCCATCACGCCGCGGCCGCGCCGCATGCGGCGGCTCGCGACGAGGCCAGCGCCCTCGAGGACTGCCATGTATGCCTCGAGCTCCTCACGCGAGGGCTCCGTGAAAGGAAGGCCGGGCACCTTGTTCCAGGCTATCACATTGACTTGCACCTTGAGAACGCCGATCCACGCGACGAGTTCTCTCGCGCTCTCGGGCGACGAGTTGACGCCCCCCATTATCGCGCACTCGATTGTCACTCGATCTCCTGTTTCCTTTTGGTAGCGGAGGAGGGCGTCCTTGAGGGCGGCGAGGCCCCATTTCCGGTTGATGGGCATGAGCCTACTCCGGAGCTCCTCATCCGCCGTTGTCAAGGAGACGGCGAGGCGCACAGCGGGGCCGTTCTCGGCGAGATCGAGGATGCCCGGCACGAGGCCGCTCGTCGATATCGTAATCTTGCGCAGCGATATGCCCACCGCGCCCGAGAGTATCGATATCGCCTTACGCAGGGACTCGAGGTTGGCGCAAGGCTCGCCCATGCCCATGAACACGACATTGGAAACGGGTCCTCGACGCGCTGATAAGAAGTGAAACTGCTCCATGATCTCCCCCGCGGAGAGGTCGCGGAGGAAGCCTAGGGACCCCGTCCTGCAGAAGGCACAGCCCATCGGGCAGCCCACCTGCGACGAAAGGCAGGCGGTTTTTCGGCCTTCGATATCCTCGAGCAGGACGCATTCAACAGCGGCGCCGTCTTCTAAACGTATCTGGAGTTTGAGGGAACCGTCCGTATCGTCGAACTCGGCCTCGCTCTCCGAAGAGGCGATACGCGGGAATAGGGATTTTAAACGCTCTCTATCGGAGAGAGGGATGTTGGTCATCTCGTCGAAGCTGGCCGCGCCGCGCGCGAGCCAGCGATAGACCTGCCTAGAACGAAATGGGGGGGATAGGGCGCAAGCTCCGGCCAGCTCGGCTGGGGCCATCCCGTAGAGGGACTCCAACTGCTTTAGGGCCGCTGCAGCTTAGCGGCGGCATCCTGGACGTAGATATTGCGAATGCCCATGCGCTGGAAATCCGAAAGGACTTCCAGCGCCTTCTCACGGTCGCCCGTGGTTTGGTAGCATTGGGAGAGTTCGAGGTAGAGGCGGTAATTCTTGGGGTCGTTCTGGATGAGCTTGCGCAGCGAGACGATGGCATCCTGGGTCTTGCCCTGCATCCTCGCTATTACGGCAAGGCCGAGAACCGCGTAGACGTCAAACTCGATGTTGAGCGCGCGCTCGTAATAATCCGCCGCGTTCTCGTAGTCATCCATGCTTCTATACGCGTCGCCCGCACGAGTGAGGATAACCTTGTTCTTCGGGTCCTTCGCAAGGATGCGGTTCCAGAAATCGAGGGAAGCCTCGGGAGTGCCGATCCCGCGGTAGCAATCCGCCAGCCCAAAGAGGGCATAGAAATTATCGGGTTCCTTGCCGAGGGCTTTTTCGAAATAGGGCACACCCATCTCGAACTGCTTTAATTTACGGTAGCAATTGCCTATCGAAGTGAGAACCCTTATATCGACCTCGTCGCCCTGTAGGTCGACCATCCTCTGCCAATAGCCGAGGGCATCCTTATATTCCTTGAAATCGTAGTGGAGGTGGCCGAGCCCGATAAGGGCGTAGGGATTGTCCGTCTCCATCTCGAGAACCCTAAGGTAGATCGCCTTCGATTTGCGGAAGTCGCGGACCTTGCGGTACGCATCGGCGACGCGCGTAAGCACAGTAATGTTCTTGTTGTCGTGGAGGAGATACTGCTCCCATATCTCGATGGCCTTTTGATACTGGTTCAGGGCCTTGTAGCAGTCGGCGAGGCCAAAAAGGGCGTAGTTATTGCCTGGATGATAAACTAGGCATTTTTTATAATGATCCACCGCCTCGCGGAAAGCGCCGCGCTTTCGGGCGGCATCTCCGAGGCCGACGAGCGCGTAGTTGTTCTCTCTGTCCCTTTCCAGTATACGGGCGAAGCATTCCTCGGCTTCCTCGATTCGGTTCTCCTTGAGGTACTGGTAACCTTTCTTGGAAAGCTCCGCGATCTCGGCGAGCTCAAGATTCGGGGCCTCGTGCTCGCCTTCCTTGCGGATGGACTCGGGGATGTTGCTGTCGCTCACTTCGTTTCCTCTTCTTCGTGTAGTAAATATTGAATAACTAATGCGGCGCTGCTGATCAATCCTTCCGACCGCTTATCGTCACGCGCGAGGCGGTACATCTTAAGCGCGTCGATGGGCCTGCGATCCGCCAAATACCTATCCCCGACTCGAATGAGCCCGTCGGAATAGCCTGTAGTCTGGAATATTCGCCGCGCGGCCTCGACCTCACCGGTATTGAAAAATTCGTTGCCCTTCCTATTGAGCTTAACCTTTCGGTCTGGCTCAACGCCGGGAGTAGGGAGGTCGGCCGTCTTGATGAGGCAATCAGCCGGAAAGCGCTCAAATATGTTTTTATCCATAAAATATTGCCGTACATACCGAATATATAAGGAAACCAGTGAATAATCAACCCGCGATCAGTCGGAAGAAGCTGTTTTTTTCCTTATGATGCGATAGTTTTTAACGATGGCAAAAGCCTCGAAAGGGAAAATATGGACCGGCGAAGCGCCATCACCCAGAATCGGCTTGCATCCGAAAAGAAGAGGCGATCAAAGAGCCCGCGAATAGAACACACTAATCAGTGGTTGCGCCTAGATTGCGATTCTATCGGCGAGAGCGATATGGCCTCACGCTCCGAGCGGCTCGCAGCATACCTTCGAGCGCGAAATCAATAATTCGACTCAAGCCATACTTTTTCTGTAGAAGCGCACATGCGACCTTCCGTACTCTCTTTCATCCTCTAAGCGTAAGGTTTTTAGGTTTTCCGGCAAAGGACTCTCGGAAGGGAAATGTATGAGCACGAGGCCTCCGGGCGCGGCGGAGGGTCCGCAAGCCAGTGTTTCGAGGAGCTCAGCTCTGTAGCGATAGGGGAAGGGTGGGTCGCAGAAAACGATAGAGAAGGACGTCTTGTTCCGCATGAGGAAGCGCTCGACAGGCATGGACTTGCATTCGATGCGCTCCTCCGCCAGGGATACGTTGCTCAGAAGCAGGGTGAATTTCCCCGGGTCTTTCTCGACGCAGGAAACAGGAAAGGCTCCGCGGCTCGCGGCCTCCAAGGCTATGATACCCGATCCCGAGAAGAGATCGAGGAAGGAGAGGCCGGTTAGGTCGCCGAGCACCGCGAATACCGATTCGCGCATCCTATCCATCGCGGGACGTATTTCGAGGTCGCCTTTGGGCACCTCAATATTCCTGCCCCTATATTTGCCGCCTGTGATACGCATCGCCTAGCCCTTGTTTCGGCGGCGAAGGGCGCGATGCATGTCCCTGTCCAAGTCTTTTTCCCTGATGTCCGAGCGCTTGTCGTACAACTTCTTTCCTTTGCACAGGCCAAGCTCGATCTTTATCAATCCGCGTTTCAAATACACGGACAGCGGGATCAAAGTGTAGCCCTTTTCCCTGACGCGGCGGTCGATCCGCTTTATCTCTTGCGCATGGAGGAGGAGCTTTTTCTGCCTGTCGGGATCGTGCTGGAATGCGGCCGAGGAGAATACGTACTCGGAGACGTGGAAATTCCGCATCCATACTTCTCCGCCGCGCACATCGGCGAATGCGTCGGGGAATGAGAATCTGTTGTCTTTTATGGATTTGACTTCGGTCCCGAGGAGGCAGACGCCGCACTCGAAGGTTTCGTCTATCGCGTAATCGAATCGGGCGCGCCTATTGACTGCCACGACCTTGACGCCCTCGGGTATGCTCACGCGTCGGAATTATAGGAATCGCGCAAGCGCCTGTCAACGCGCGCCGAAGGCCTAGCGTCGTGTTGCCCGATCGTGCTAGTGTCCTGACGTTATGTTCTATCCATTTCTTGGGCAAGAGATGCGCGAAAAGGACGGTTTTTTTGGCTAAGCGGCAATCCTACGCGGAGGCCGTACAGGGGCGGCGGAGGGTGGCTCGGCGTTTGGGCTTCCTCCTCCTTTTCTTCGTCTGTTACGAGTTGATCTCGGGCCTTTTCCTCGAGTCTTACGCGATGAAGTCCACCGCGATGTCTCCGACAGTGCTTCCAGGCGATAAGTTCCTTGCGACGCCGCTGGCCTTCGGACCGCGAACGCTCTTCGGAAAGCTTCCTGGCCTGTCCCGCCCTGAAAGGGGCGACATCGTGATCGTCGAGCCTAACTACGCGAGACGTATCGGCGTATGGGAGATGCTACTCGACTCCTTCGTCCGCTTCGTCACATTCCAGCTCGTATCCCCTGCGAGGGGCGGATCTGACAGCATGTTCTCCGCCCTGACTCTCCAGCGAGTCATCGGCCTGCCCGGGGATTCCATCGAAATGGACGACTTTGTTTTTAAGGTCAAGCCGGCGGGAAGCGATCAATCCCTAACGGAATTCGAGCTCTCCTCCCGCCCTTATGATATCTCCCACGAGGACGCGCCTGATTCGTGGAGGGAGGACCTGCCCGGCTCCGGGCACATGGTCGCCCATGTACTCGCAAAGAACGAATATTTCCTAGCAGGGGACGCGCGATCCTCGTCGAGCGACTCTCGTCTCTGGGGCCCTTCCCGCATCGTCCGTTTCCGCGGGAAGGCTTTGCTTCGCTATTGGCCGCCCAAGCGCTTCGGTACGCCATGAGACCGCGCCGCGGCGAGCGTCGCGGTGCCCTTCGCGATGACGCGTCAGAAGTTGTTCCTCCCGCCGCGCTCTATGTGCATGTTCCTGTCTGCTCCTCAAAATGCGGCTATTGCGATTTTTTTTCGATACCCGTCTCGGCCTTGTCTGAGGACTTTGAGGTCGAGTTAGTAGAGGCGACTCTCGAGCGTGCCTCCGTTTTATCGAAGCGCTTCGGAGCTGAGTCTTTCGATACGATTTATATAGGAGGCGGCACGCCGAGCCTTCTCTCTCCCTCCGCTTTGGAAAGGCTGCTCGGCGGCATAGAACTGTTAACGCGCGGCACTTCGACGCGGGGACCCAGCGAATGGACTGTAGAGGCCAATCCCGACAGTCTTGGGGCCGAAAACCTTGAGATAATGAATCGGCATGGAGTTACAAGGCTGAGCATAGGCGTCCAGAGCCTCGACCGCGACGAGTTGGCTACCCTCGGTAGGAGGCACAGGCCCGAGGCCGCTCTAGACGCTCTGCGTCTCGCGGCGGAGGCGGGCATGTCCGTATCCGCCGATCTCATCGCGGGTATACCCTCGCCGAGGGAATCGACGCGCGGTTTCGGCAACACCGATAGACTCGCCCATTTCGCGCGCGAGCTTTTGGACGCGGGGGCGGCCCATCTGTCGATATATGATCTTACGATAGAGGAGAACACTCCACTCGCGACCGCGAGAAAGAGTCTCCGCTTTCCGGACGAGGACGAGGATTGGGAGGCCCGGCAGAGGCTAGAGTCTTGTCTGTTCGCGGCGGGGATGCGCCGATATGAGGTATCCAACTACGCCGCTATCGGGAATGAATGCCGACACAATCTCGCCTATTGGCGCATGGATTCTTATATCGGCGCGGGACCGGGAGCGGTTTCGACTATCGCTCGCGCATCGGGGACTTCGCTGCGGATAGAGGAGCCCCGAAAAGTAGTCGACTATCGGCGTCTCGCGGGCGATACCGCGGACGAGACCGAAATCGGACTGCGGGATGCCGTCTTCGAATCGATAATGATGGCTTTTCGAACGTCTTTCGGGCTCGATCTCTCTTCATTCCGCTCTCGTTTCGGATTGGAGGCCGAGGCGCTCATCGGCGACAGCATGGCCGCATGGGACAAAAAGCTCATAGCCGGAGAGCCCTGGCCGGGATTTGCGGAGAGCCGAGGGCCTGCGCTCCTAGGCGAAGGACTCGATTTTCTCAACCGTTTTTTAGGCGACTGCCTCGAGGAATTGCATCGGAAGATGCCCGTGGAATTCTAGAATTATTCCGCATTCTGGTTTGCATCGGCAAGCAGGATGCGCGATATACTACTTCAGAGGTACCGAGTGGCAATTTTATCCATCCAGTCCCATGTAGCCTACGGGCATGTCGGAAACAGGGCGGCCGTCTTCCCTCTCGAACGAATGGGCCACGAAGTCTGGCCGATCAATACCGTGCAATTTTCCAATCACACCGGCTACGGTTCATGGACAGGCGAGGTATTTACCTCCGCCCACCTCGCCCTCGTCTGGAGCGGAGTTAAGGCGCGGGGCTGCATCGAAGAATGTGAGGCGGTTATCTCGGGCTATATGGGCGCCGCTGAAGTCGGGCACTTTATCCTGCAGTCGGTAGACGATGTCAAGGCGGCGAACCCAGGTGCCGTCTATTGCTGCGATCCCGTGATGGGGGATTACGGCAGAGGCATCTATGTAGACGGCGGTATACCGGAGTTTATCTCGGGGCAAGCCATGCGAGCCGCGGATATTGTGACGCCTAATCAATTCGAGGCCGAACTTATCTCAGGCTCAGTGATCGCGAGCGTCGATGACGCGAAGAAGGCATGCGATGCCATCCACAGGTTAGGTCCATCCATTATTCTCATCACCAGCTTCAAACCGGACGAACAGGCGGATGCGACTATCTCGATGTTCTTATCTTCGAAGGAGGGATTCCGCATTCTCACGACGCCTGAGCTTCCCGTGGATCCGCCGCTCAACGGAGCAGGCGACTTGACTGCCGCCATCTTCCTCGCGCGCTATCTCGGCGAAAAGGACCCGATAACCGCCCTCGAGCTGATGGGTGACTCGGTGTTCTCGGTATTCGAGCGGACCTACGCCGATCGCGGGAGAGAACTCAGCCTGGTACAGTCCCAAGAAGAGATCGTCCATCCTCAAAGGCGCTTCGAGGCCAAGAAGGCATAAAGAGTTTTTTCCTTCCAGCCATTCATGACCTGATGGAATCGGTGGCGCTCCTGATTTGGCAGGGATCCGCTGTTACCGGCGCGCAGACCGTGAGGATGGAGCGTTGATCGTTGAGTATCGCCTCGACGATGCGGGCCAGTGCCGAGACGATCCCGTAGTACGCCGCCGCGAGATGCGTCATCACCTCGGCCGGGTTGGACGCGACGAGGAGGACGGCCTCGGGAACGGCCGCAACGACGCTCGCCACTACGATCTTGAAGATGGCCGCGTTCCTCTCAAGGAGCTCGTGCCTCGTCTCGCCAGGTTTCCGGCCGACCCCCGCCGTTAATATAACGACCCCGCTTCCGGCCAAGTCGGCGTATTCCCCCGCGCGTCAACGTCCACGAGCACGACTTCGCGCGCTACTCCGCGCATTACTATCGCGTACGCGGCCGTCGCTCCCACGAAACCCGCTCCGACTATTCCGACCTTCATCAGTCTCCCGCTCAATTTAAATTAGGACTCTGCTATCCTAATTAATATATCTGCGCGGAGAGAGGGAGTAAAGCCAATGTATGCCGCCCCGGATTGACGCTTCCGAGGCTATCTGCTAACGTCAAATACGCATTTTGCGCCGGTCGTATAACGGCTATTACCCCAGCCTTCCAAGCTGGAGACGTGGGTTCGACTCCCATTCGGCGCTTCCCCTAAGCCCGCTTATCGCGGGCTTTGCAATTTTTGCGCCGAATGGGAGTCGAACTGAGAGAGCGATCCCGAATCGCCCGAGACGTCGAGGGCGATTCGGGACTCACGCCAGGAAGGCGCGAGAGCGAGCGAGGCGGCCTGGCGCGAGGAGCGATGATCGCGACGCGCAGAAGGCGACTCCCATTCGGCGCTTTCCCTAGGCCCGCTTATGGCGGGCTAAGCCCGCTTATGGCGGGCTTTGCATTGTAATGATACAACGGTACTATCGCACTATGAGTGATATCCGGGCGGTCAGGGTCAAGAGCGTCATCATAGGCGGCGATTGGCCTATTTCGGTGCAGACGATGTGGAAGGATCCGCTTCCAGCGCCCGGGAGTTCGGCTTTTGATTCCGCTCTGGAACGCATCCAGAAATTATCGGCCCTTGGCTGCGACATACTAAGGTTCGCCGTGCCCGATATAGACGCGGCCGAGGCCCTCGGCGCCCTTGCAGAAAGGAGTATTTTACCCCTCGTTGCGGATATCCATTTCGATTGGCGAATAGCCCTCCGATGCCTGGATTTCCCTATCGCTAAAATACGCATCAATCCTGGCAACATAGGCGCAGCTTGGAAGGTTGCCGAGCTGACGGCTAAGGCAAAGGGCGCGGGCGTCCCAATGCGCATCGGCGTCAACGCGGGATCCCTGCCCGAAGACCTTCGCTTAAGGGAGGATAGAGTAGGCGCTATCGTCGAGGCTGCCGAGCGCGAGGTCGCCGTCTTCGATAAGCTGAACTTCCGCGATGTCGTCGTTTCAATGAAGGTTTCGGAAGTCGACGCCACGGTGGAAGCGAATAGACGTTTCGCTTCGCGGCACGATCTGCCGCTCCACCTAGGTGTTACCGAGGCTGGGCCCCTGATAGCCGGAGTAGCCAGGAATACTGCCGCACTCGTGCCACTCCTGCGCGAGGGCATAGGATCGACTATCCGCGTGTCGCTCTCGGACTCGATGGAGAGCGAGGTCCTGGCGGGGCGGGAAATCCTGGCATGCGCCGGTAAGGCGCGCAAGGGCGTCTCGATAATTTCCTGTCCGCGCTGCGGCCGCGCTTCCTTCGACAGTCACGCATTTACCGCGCGCTGGGCCGAAAGGCTCTACTCGCTTAAAGCGACCGCCACCATCGCCGTGATGGGCTGCGTGGTCAACGGGCCGGGGGAGGCTCGACATGCCGACCTTGGCATAACCGGAGCGGGAGATAAAGTACTCATCTTTCGCAAGGGCGAGATAGCGCGAACGATTTCGCCTGAGGAAGCCGATACTGTATTCGAAGAGGAGCTCGAAAAGCTCGAATGAAACCAAGAAACGTCGCGATTTCCGTAATAGTCGCCTTTGTCCTCGCCTTCTCGGCCTCCGCGGAGGAGAGTAAGAAAGATACCGCGCCTATAGGCGCGCCTCAGCCGCGCGTGGTCGAAGCCCTGCCGTCCCAGGCCCTCCCGCCTCGGGCCGCCGATCCTTCATGGCTGCTCTATCAGGAAGGGTTGCGGCTCTTCAGGCAAAAGCGCTTTGGAGAATCGCTCGTATCCTTCAAAAAGGCGATCGACGCGCGAGCTTCTCTCTTCGATCGAGCATCCAAGGACATCGCGTCCGCCCTCGCGGCCAAGGAGGCCCTTAGGGCAAAGGGGTCGTTATCGGGCCTTGTCGAACTTCTCGCGGCGCGCGACTTCATTCCCCAGGACATCGAGGCCATCCGCGCGAAGGCAGGGGGCGGAATCGTCATCGAATTGAGCCTCCTCCGCGAGCGCTCTCCCTCAAGCCCCCTTCGCGGTTTGATCGATGCCGTTCTACTCATCGTAGAGGAGCGCGGCCTCTCGCGGATCGGCGACTCGCTGGCGGCTCTCGGGCAGACGGCGGCCGATCTCGGCTACTATCCCGAGGCCGAGTTTGGGATAGCTAAGATATATCTCGCGGAGGGCGAGGCTCGGCTCGCCGAGCTCCAGATGCTTCGTGCCTACGATATGCGCGGATCGCTCGAGCTAGCCCTGGATCGATACGCGATGCTCGAGGCCCTCGCGGAAATCTACAAGTCGCAGGGCAATCTCCGGGACTACGAGCTGAGGCTCCGGGAGATCGCCGACCAGTCGGATCTCTTCGCAGGCAAGGACGAGCATTACCGGAACGCCCTGGAACGCACTCTCGCCGGCCAAGGTTTCGACAAGTTCATGACCCTCTATCGCATTCGGGAGAGCTTCGCGGCGAGCTCTTACTCCGGACTGGGATCGCTCTATCTGGACGCCGGCAGGCCTCTCGCCGTCATCTACCTCGCCGCGGCGGTCAACTCGGTGCTTACGCGCGAGATCGACGAGATACAAATTTACGAGCCTAATTATGCCTATGCCGGGCTGAGCGACCTCGCCGCGAGGATACTCGCCGACAAAGGCATGTCCCGCTTCGCCTCCGATTCGGGGTTATGGCGCGACATGGTCCTCCTCGGCGAAGCGCTCGCCAAATCGGGATACCGCGATACGGCCAGGGATTTGTGGTCGGTTGTAGCCTCGGCGCCAGGTCTCGGGGATCTCTGGGGCAAACGCGCAGCAGAGCAAGCCAGCTCGCTGGCTAACTCACGGAACGCTTCGAGGGGGCCTTAGTTTTGAGAGCCCGGGCCTCCTCGGCCCTGACTTTCCCCACGATTTCCTTAATAAAGGGATCGACGATCGTATAGACGCGCCTAGTCTTCTGCACTTCCGCGCTGACTATGCCGTTCTCTTTGAGGATGGCAAGGTGCTGGGAGATCACCGGCTGGGGCTGCTGCAGGCAGTGCCAGAGATCGGTGACGCAGGTATCGTCCCCCTCGTCGATAAGGCAGAGGAGCTGTAACCTGATGGGATGGCCGACCGCCTTCAGCTTTTGGGCATAATCGGCGATGACTTCATCGTAACATGCTTGATCTATGCTTGACATGGGAAAGACAATACCTCGCGTTCGATTATTTTGCAATTACTCATATATTAGGTCTTGTGAATCAATAGGTGGCGTTTCCGCCCCTATCGAGAATGGCCCGCATTTCGCGCTCGGGGCAGGATTCGAGATAGTCTTCGAGGCGCGAGCGATCGTCGTCGGCTATAGCCTCGATCTCGAGGCCAAGGACCCTATCCGCGTGCGCGACCCTGCAGGAAAGGCTTATGATATCCGCGCCGACCCTCATCGAGCAGTCCTCGATAAGATCGTCCGCCGAGAGATCGAAGGCGAGAGCGGGAGTGTCAGGGACGAAGGACAGTCCTGTCGATGAGATCGCCTCGAGCTTCCCCGAAATCGGCGCGAGGCTCGTGGGATGGGCGAACATGAAGTCGAGCCTATCCCAGGCCGATGGCATTATCCTATCCGAGGCCCTCTCCTCATCGACGACAATATAGCGCTTTAATAGATCCTGGAATCGGCTCTGCTCGCGGCGATCGTCGAGGTCGTCCCTAACTACGCCGTTAACGCCGATATGAGTTGCCTTTGCGGCCTCTTCAAGTGGGAATGCGTCGCCCTTGAGCAGGACTATAACGCACTCGTCCTTGGCCTTATAGGCGCGCAGTGCCTGGGAAAGAACCTTCCAATGCCGGGGGAAGTCCCGCGCGCTTATGACTAAGGCGTCGGGATCTATCTCCTCGAGGTTGTCGATAGCTTTGACCGGGTTGCGGTAGCGGATCGCCTCGAAGCCGAGAGGCCTGAGGTAAAAACTCGCGATATCCGCTATTCGGTCGCTCTCTATTAGGAGGAGGGCCTTCATTCGGTTCCCTTGTTGAATACCGTGTAATCGACAATGTACCAGACTTCGTCGCGGCGCTGGAGCTCGTAGGTGTATTCCTTAACTATTCGCAGTTGCTTGTCCTGGAATTTTTCGAGAACGCTCACGAAACCCTTGGCCTCGGTATAGCGCGTCTCGAGTATCTCGAAATAGAAGGGCTGGACGACGATGTCGTTATCGACAATGTTTGTCTGCAAGTCGGCGCGATAGCGCTGGAGCATGATCCTCCGGCCCTCGTCGGATTCGGCGTCGTATTCTTTCTTTCTGTCCTGGTCGCGCGCAAGGAGGGAATCGAGATCGAGGTAAAGGAAAAACTCGTTCCAAAGGCCCTTCTGCCGGGCGACAATCGTTCGGCGGACCACTTCGTCCGGAGGGAGGGCTAAGGCCTTGAGAGCCTCGCCGGTAACCGCGCGGATGGCCTCGGAGGCCGGGGGAAGGCCGGGAGAGGGCCTGACCGATAGAGTAAGGATATTCGAGGATATCGGCGCGGCGGCCGAGGAGGCGGCGAGCTCGGGATAGAAGGCCGCCTGGATCGTGTAACTGCCGGCCCCGTCGATGCGGATAAAGCGCTCGAGCCCTTCCTTGAACGAGTATTCCTCGCCCGGCTTGATAGCCAGCTCGCGGTAGAAGACCGGCTTGGACTGGCTCATCGCGATCTTGTAACCGTCGGAGAGGTCGAGCAGGCGGTTCGTGGGCGTACGCGCTTCGAAGGAGAGGCTGTAGACTCTGTCGTCCGCGAGCTTGAAACGGTAGGTGGCTTCGCTATCGTTCGAGATCGTGACCATGAGAGGGATCTCATTCCCGGGGAAGTATATTCTCTTGTCGAAGTATCGGATCGACAGCTTGACTTCCGCGGCTGCTTGAGTCCCTGCGATTAGGAAGGCTGCGAGAACAAGGGCACTGAGCGATCTGCGGATCACGGCGTATGGCTCCTTCGATCTGGAACAAGCGGACGGGGTGGCATATACTGCTATCTACCCCAGGATCGGCGTGTAAAATTAGCCGATCCGACGTTTTTATTGTCGGAATGTTACGATGAATACATTACGCCCGCAAGAGGTACTCCTTCGCCTGCGCTCCCATGCCCCTCTCGTCGAGCTTATCTCGAGGCTCGAAAGGGGGCCTTTCCCCGTGGATCTTGGGGAGGCCGAAGGGCCATTTGCCGCGGTCATCATCGCCGAGGTCGCGCGTGCCGCGGCCTTGCGCGGACCAATCCTCGCGGTAGTCCCTACCGACCAGGAGGCCGAGGCGCTTGAAGGCGACCTCTTTTTCCTCGGCGCCAAGCCGACCCTCCTGCCCTGGTGGAGGACCGCGGCCTACAGACCCGTCTCGCCCCGTAGCCGAGTATTCGGGGAGAGGGCCGCGTGCCTCTCGCGGCTGTGCCTTGGGGACGTGAAGGTCGTCGTGGCCAGCCAACGCGCCTTTGTAACCCCCGTGCCTCCCCGCGAGGCCTTCGCTCCCCTCGCGGTCCTCCTCGAGCTCGGCGGTTCCATCGATCCTACGACCGTCGGGGAGCGCCTTTCTTACTACGGCTACCTGCGCGTCCCCCGTGTTTCCCTTCCCGGCGAGTTCGCCCTTCGCGGCGAAGTCCTCGACCTTTTCATGCCCGGCGACGATGAAGCCGTGCGTATTGTCTTCGAGTACGACAGAATCGGAAAGATAGCCTCCTTCGACCCGGGTCTCCAATCGAGCTCGGGCAGGCTGAACCGCGTCGCCGTGCGGCCCATGAAGGAGCTCCTGTGGGACGATGATCGACGCGCCGTTCTCGCCGCCAAGCTGTCCCTCCTGCCAGGGATGGACGGGCGCGAGGGGGCCTTCCTCGAGGAGCTCGCCGCTAAGGGCGAGGCCAAGGGCGAGGAATTATTCTACCCGCTGGCTTTTGAAAAGCCCGGCTCGGTCCTCGACTACCTGGGCCCAGACGCGACTATTTTCTTCATCGACCACGAGCGGCTCGCGGCTCAAGAAGACGCGGTGCGCAAGGAGTACCAAGGTCTCTATCGCCGAGCGCTTCAGGAAGGTCCCGTGCCGCCCCCCGACCATCTTCTCCATTCCTTTGCCGCCCTCGAGACCGAGGCCCTCGGTGCCGCTACGCGCGTAGCGACGCGCGTAGCGCGAAGCTTCGCTCTCAAGGATTCGCTTGCGGAGGGAAGGATAGCGATGGGCGTCGAACAGCCGAGATCCTTTTTCGGCAATGTGCAGTATTTCAAAGAGGAGCTCGCGACCCTTATAAAAACGGGCTATGGCGTGACCGTCTTCGCCGAGACCGATATGCAGGCCGATCGGATCGCCGCCCTTCTCAAGGATTTCCCTATTGCGGTAGAAGTTGCCGCCCTTTCGGCGGGCTTCGTGGTTCCTGCCCTCAAGCTCCTCGTCGTCCAGGAGAACGAGATATTCGGCCGCCGCAAGCGCGTGCCTAAGTCCCTGAGAACGACGAGGTCGGTGGCCATCGATACCTTCGTCGAGCTTTCGCCCGGCGATTTCGTAGTCCACGTGAATTGGGGGATCGGACGCTTCGCCTCGATAGAGCGCATGAAAGTCCTCGGTCTCGAGCGCGACTACATCAAAGTCGAATACGCGGAGAGCGAAGTCGTCTTCGTGCCGATCGAGCAGGCCAACCTTGTCCAGCGCTACATCGGCAACGAAGGAGAGGCGCCTCGGCTCGACAGGCTTGGTTCGAAGTCCTGGGAAACGAGGAAGGCAAAGGTACAAGCCTCGGTCGCCCAGCTCGCCGAGCGCCTAATACGCATCTATGCCAGGCGGAAGGCGGCTCGAGGCTATGCCTTTCCGCCCGACAACGACTGGCAGCTCTCCTTCGAGGCGGCCTTTCCCTATGAGGAGACCGTGGACCAGATCCGCTGCATCCAAGAGGTCAAGGCCGACATGGAGAGCGATAAGCCCATGGACAGACTCATCTGCGGCGACGTCGGCTACGGCAAGACGGAGATCGCGATGCGCGCCATTTTCAAGGCGGCCGCTTCCGGCAAGCAGGTGGCATTCCTCGCCCCCACCACCATCCTCGCCGAGCAGCACTTCGAGAATTTCCGCGAGCGAGTCGGCGAGTTTCCAGTACATCTGGCGATGCTCTCGCGCCTCGTCGAGAAGAAGGAGCAGCGCGCCACGTTAACGGGACTCAAGGAAGGCAGGGTCGATGTCGTCATAGGCACGCACCGCCTTCTTCAGAAGGATATCGAGTTTAAGGACCTTGGCCTCCTCGTGATCGACGAGGAGCAGCGTTTCGGCGTCAAGGACAAGGAGAGGCTCAAGGAGATCAAGGCGAGCGTAGACTGTCTCACCCTGACGGCCACGCCCATCCCGAGGACCCTCCATATGTCGCTCCTCAAGATACGAGACATGTCCGTGCTCAATACGCCCCCGGTCAACCGTCATCCCATAGAGACCGTCGTGGAAGAGTTCAATCCGGCCGTCATCGCCGAAGCCATACGCAAAGAGGTGGCGAGGGGAGGGCAGGTATTCTACCTCCATAACCGCATCGAGAGCCTCCAGGAGATACAGACCTTCCTCCAGGCTACCGTTCCCGAGGTCCTCATCGAGACGGCGCACGGCCGGCTGGACTCCTCGGAGCTCGAGGACATCATGCACCGCTTCATCCATGGCGGCTTCCAGGTGCTGGTATCGACGACCATCATCGAGAATGGCATCGATATACCCAACGTCAATACGATCGTAATCGACAGGGCCGACATGTACGGCATATCGCAGCTCTACCAGCTGCGCGGCCGCGTCGGCCGCTCCGACCGCGTGGCTTACGCCTATCTCTTCTATCCCGATAAGCGCGCCCTCTCCGAGCTCGCGATGAAGAGGCTCCAGATCATCTCCGACTTCACCGAGCTCGGCTCGGGATTCAAGATTGCGATGAAGGACCTGGAAGTGCGGGGCGCGGGCAACCTCCTCGGCCGCGAGCAGTCGGGCGACATTTATGCCGTGGGCTTCGACCTCTACCTGAAACTGCTGGACGACGCGGTAGCGAGGCTTTCCGACGCTGGCTATGTGGCCGAGGAGGACACTTATCTTGAGCTCGAGTACGCGGGCTATATTCCCGACTCCTACGTGTCCCTCCCCACGATGAAGATGGAAGTGTACAAAAAAATAGCCTCTATAATGTGCCAGGCCGACCTCGATACCCTCTACCAAGAGCTCGCGGACCGCTTCGGTCCCCTGCCCGAAGAGCTGCTTTCCCTCCTCTCCCTCGCCGAGATCCGCGTCATCTGCAAACGCCTCTCGATAGCGAGCCTGAAAGAGCGCGGCGGGAGAGTGACGGCGGAATTCTCCAAGGTCGCCAAAGTCTCGGTGGATAAGCTCCTTCGGCTCATCCGCGAGGGAGGGGGGCGCATAAAGCTCGACCCTCACCGGCCCAACGTACTGGTAATAACCACGGGCACTATCGGATTGCGCGAAAAAAGCGAATTCATCCGAGAACGATTGGCGTCGTTACTGACCTGACCGCCTATATTCCCGTGGAAAAGCGCTGACCCATACACTATCCTTGGAATCCGAATGCTTCTCGGAGGTGCTTCGATGGCTGAGCGGATTGGCGATTTCCTCATTCGTATCGGCGCTATGACCCAAGCTCAGGTAGACGAGGTTATCAAGGCGCAGGAAGACGACGATGAGCTGCGCATGTTCGGGGAGATCGCGATCGAAAAGGGTTATATCGACGATGCCGCGCTAAAAAATTACATAGAGCAAAAGACTGCCGCGGGCTAAGGCAGCGCCTCGGCCTTGGGGAGGCTTTTTCATGAGGAGTACAACGCCGCTCAATATCCTCTGCGCGTCCGGGATGCCGGAAAACCGGCTCAACTTGCATCCTAATGAAGGCGCCGACCTCGGCCTGATGATGACGAGATATTCCGTGGACATCGGAGAAGGCGTCGGAGCCGAGCTGTATCTAGTCAACGAATGTCCCAAGGAAAGCATAGAGCTCAGCCTGAAATTTTGGGAAAGGCTCGGCAAACCCTCCAAGGCGATCCTCAGCTACGACGGGGCCGTGCTGAGGATAGAAAGGCTTACGCGGTAATTGCTATCGCTTCCGGATTCTGGAAATTGCCCCACCGCGAGAAATTTACGCTCTCCTGGCGGCGATGCTCGAGGCGAAATAAAAATCGGACATGAGGTCGCAGAGCTCTGGCGAGAAATCCAGTACGGCGCGAACTTTCTGTACTCCCGTTGGCAGGCGCTGGGCTGATTCGATTTTGCCGGAAACGGTGAAACGGTATTTCTGAAAATACAGGCTGAAGGAGACGCTCGTTCCCTCGGGGACGTCGGGCGAGCGCATCGGCATGAGGAAGTCCAGGCGGTTGACGGCTATCGTGAAGAGCGCCAGCTTGTGCTGCTCGGCCCCGTAGGCCATCACCGCATAATTGTTATAGCCGAGCTTCCGCGAGCTCTCAGGGTTCACCTGGACGATTTTGTCGCGGTAGTCGCCCCATTGGATGCGTAGCCTCTCGAGGTTGAGCAGGTGATCGCCGAGGATGACGGCAAGGGCGGGGGGTATGGGCTTGAAATCGCAGACGATGAGCCCAATCCTGTCTTTGCCTTTCATGAGGCCTATCGCCGCTACCTGGCAACGGCAGAATATTTTATCCGGTTCCTTGGATATTCCCCCCTGGACGGTGAGCGTCAGCCCCGCGAGGGCGCCCTTGAAGCGCTGGAAGAAGGCGATCTCCTCCTTCGTGAAGGAGCCTATGAGGATCGCCTTGGACATGGAGAGCTGATAAGGCACGCAAGACAGGGTATAGGTATCGACTTTGAAGCTTGTCTGAGACTGCAGTATGCCCGTCGAGTGGAGGACAAAAGGACTGAAGGGAACTACCATGTCCTTGTATTGTTCCTCGTAGCTCAAGGTCTCCTGTTTTGGCATGTCTGCTCAACTATGCCGACGAGCCGGAGATCGGTCAAGGCCGAGTCGCGGAGCCGGTCTCCCCGCGTCGGCCGACGAGGAAGATCGCCGGCTCTTTCCCGAGCCGCCAAGCAGCCGTCTTCCAGGCCGAGATCGTGCTGGAGCGGATGCGCTGCGAGGGAGAACACAGGGATGCGGCGACGCAGAGCCGCGTCCCGTCCGAAAGGATGCCTAGGCAATCCTCGAGGAGCCGCGCATTGCGGTAGGGCGTCTCTATGAAGATGCGCGTGGCGCCGTCGGACAGGATTCCCCTGTCGATCGAGGCGAGGGCAGCCTTCCGCCCCCGGGGCTCCTGGGGCAAGTAACCGAGAAAGCTGAATCTCTGACCTTCGAGGCCGGAGGCGGCCAAGGCCAGGATTATGGAGGAGGGGCCGACGAGGGGTACGACGGAGAAGCCTCGTTCATGGGCTAAGGCGGCCAAGGCGGCGCCTGGGTCCGCGATGCAGGGCATGCCCGCCTCGGAGATGAGGCCAATGTCCTCGCCCGCCTCGAGGGGTGAGAGCAGAGCGGGTAGATCCTCGGGCAAGGTATGCTCGTCGAGCCTTTCCATGCTGACTTTAGCCGCGCCCTCGGCGTCGAGGATGCGGGAAAGCAGGCGCCAAGCCGCCTTCTCGCCCTCGACGACGAAGCGGCTCAAAGTACGCACGCGTTCGATGGCGGCCGCGGGAAGAGTAGCTTCGAGAAGGGCCGAAGGGTCGAGGAGATTGGGCACGAGGTAGAGCACGCCGCGGTTTTTTCCCATGATTACCTCGAGAGAAGATCGAGGGCGCCTTCGACGAGGGCGCCGAACTGGAGGGCCAGGCCCTCGGGCAAGGACGCGGCGAGGGCTCTGTAACCCTCGGCGATCGAGGCGGCCTCGCGGGAGGAGAGCGGGAGGCTCCGTCCGATCATGGAGGATTCGAGAGCCTGGGATCGCAAGGCGATCTCGCCGGCGAAGGCTATGCGCACATCCTCGAGGATGCCCTTCTCGGCTCTCGCGACAAAGGCGAAGACGGCGGTCTCGGGCGCTGGATAGTCGCGTGGGCCGACTTTGCGGAGGACGTAGACATCCCAGCGCTCGATAGGCACGCGCACTCGCGTGATGAGGGCGCCCTCGGGGAAGGCGGGTTTCCCGTCCCCGCCCATGAGGCGGTTGACGTTCATCCAGGTCGATCCGCCACGATCGCGGAGCTCGGCGAGGGCGTCGAGGCAGGCAAGGGCGGGCCAGCAGTCCATATAGCGCCGACGCGCCGCTATATTCCCTCCCAAGGTGGCGAGGTTGCGCACGGCGGGAGTTCCTATTCCGCGGGCCGCCTCGGCGAGAAGGGGAGGCAGGGCCGCATCGCCCAGTTCGAGCATTTCCGTGAGTGTGACCGCTGCGCCGATCTCGAGGAATCGCTCGGTGAGGCCGGCGCGGCGCAGGTCCGGGATGCCTTGTACGCAGAGTACCTCCGCTGGGAGAGAGAGGCCGCGCCCGCCCTGCTCGCGAAGGATGTCGGTCCCGCCCGCGAAGATGAGGATGCCCGGTCTGCGGAGGATCTCCAAGGCTTCCACGAGGTCCTTCGGGAAATGGACGTCACTGGCCAGCACGGCGGTATATCCTTTTCGCTCTTCGTTCGACGACGGCTTGGGCCGCCTTGACGATGGCTTCGGGGTCGGTGCATCGGCAGGGCGCCGCGGACATGTGCTCGAGTATCTCGCGGGGACTCGGCCGCGGCGAACGCTCAAGAAGTCCGGCCATGGCCATAATCTTGGCCTCATCGCAGAATCCGCAGGTCTCCACGCCCGCCGTCTTGAAGCCCTCGGCGATGTCGCGGTAATCCTCGGTCTGTGCGAAACCCTCGATAGTGACGACTTCCTTGCCGCGGACGCTGAAAGCCGGAACGATGCAGGAGGGGACGAGACGGTTGTCGAGGAAGATGAGGCAGCGGCCGCATCGGCCGCCGCGACAATCGGAGCGCAGCCCGAGAAGGCCGAAGGCCTCGCGCAGGAGGTCGGATAGTCGGTCCACGGAGCGGGCCTGGGCGCTGACGTCCTCGCCGTTCAGGATGAAGGAGACGGTCATGAGGCCCCCAGGGCGCCGATGAGTCGGGCGGTCGGGACTGGAAGGCTCGAGAATGCCGTGTCGGCCGCTTGCGATAGGGCCGAGAGAAAGGCGGATGGGACCGTGTCGAAGGGCAGTTCGCCGATACCCTTGATCGGCGCGCGCCGGGAGGGCTCGATGAATTCGATCGAGATCGGCGGGAGTTCGTGCAGGGGAAGGAGGCCGTAGCGGAAATAGTCCGACTTCCCGGCGCCGTCGCCTAAGGGATCGAAGCGTTCGCTGAGACAGGCGCCGAGCGCATCGGCGACGCCTGAGCGGAGGGCGGCGGTCGCCTGAGCGGGCGAAGCGATGCGGCCGCCATCGACGCAGAGCCACACCCCGAGGAGCCGGGGCTCCAGCGTCCAAGGGTCGAGCTCGAGCTCGAGGACGGCCCCCGCCCAAGACGCCGTGTCGAAGGGCGAGCCGCTGACCTGGCCGTCCACCCATTTGATAGGCCTCGGTACGCGATAGACCGAGCGGGCAGTGAGGGGAAGGGGATCGCGGAAGCGGCGCTTTTGGATGGCCGCGCATGCCCTCTCGACGAGGCGGTTGACTACAGAGACGTTGCGCGAAAGGGTGCTCGGACCAGAATCGGGCACTTGGTCGGTGTCTGGAGCGGCGATTCTCACGCTTTCGAGGTCGATGCCCAGGATGTCGGCCGCGCTGCGGCGCCAGATGTCCGTCACCCTGCCGGCGCCGCCCGCGGCGCTCGTATGGATGCGAAGGCCGAGATCCTTGTCGAGGGTGGCCTCGACCGTATACGAATTGGAAGCGTCGCCCGAAAGGAAGGGACCCGCCCCCTGATAGGCGAAGGCGAGGCCGATGCCCCGAAGGGGGCCGTCGGAGCGGCCCGAGCGACGCTTGCGCACGAGCTCGTATCCCGCATACTTGCGGCGGTAGTCGCTCGCGGAGGCGAGGCGCGCGAGCACCGCGTCGTAGGGCACCTCTTCCTTAAGAATTTCCCCCGTAAGGAGGCGCGAGCCTTTTCGCAGGACGTTGCGCGACTTCCAATCCGCCGGATCCTCGCCCACCGACGCGGCCATGCGGTTGGCGTGAGCCTCCATCGCGAAGAAGGAGTGTGACGCGCCTAAGCCCCCGAAGGCGCCCATGGGCAGGGTGTTCGTGACGACGGCGTAGCCCTCGACCCTTAAATTAGGGCACGCGTAGGCGCCTGTGCAGGCTAGCACGGCCTGACTGAGGATTTCCTCGGCCAGGGGGCCGTAGGCGCCGACGTTGACCGCTATCCTCACGTCCATCGCCGAAAGCTCGCCGGCCTTGCCGAGGGCGGCCCTGACGCTGACGGAGCTGCGGGCTCTCTTGGGGGTATAGCGGAAGTCCTCTTCCCGCGTGAGGAGTATTTTGGCGGGCCTGCCGCAGACTATCGCGGCTATGGCCGCGTGGCAGGCGAGCAGGGAGGGATACCAGAGCTTCCCGTCGAGGTGGACCCCGAGGCGCGTCGGTCTCACGGAGACCTCCTCGGCGCGGCAGCCCAGGGCGAGGGCGACCGAGTCCCGTACATGGTAGGGCCACTGAGTCGCGCACCAGACCGCGATCTTATCGTAATCGTAGGCGGCGGCCGCGCCCTGGCTCTCGCTGTAATAGTGCTCGATCGCGCCGCTCGTATAGACTTCTTCGTGCACCGAGGAGGCTATCGAGAAAGCTAGATCGGGATCGCCTACCACAGCGACACGCTTGGCAGCCACTTGGTCGGAGGAAAAGCTCTCCCAATTGATGAAAGGCTCCTCCTCGTCGCAGGCCACCTCGGTAGTCGCGACAAGCTCCTCGAGGAGGACAGGGTCGGGGCCCGCGATCAAAGCGACGGGCTCGCCCATGTATGAGACCTTGTCCTGGGCGAGAATGGGCACTTCGGCCCCGAATGAGACTATGCGGTTGCGCCCGGGAATATCGGCGGGGAGTATCGAACGGTAGCCTGCGGGCAGGCTCGGAAAGCGTATCGAGCGGACGGAGCCCCGCATCGCGGGGGAGCGGACCGTCGCTAAATAGAGCATCCCCTCGGCCTTGAAGTCGGTGACCGCGGCCGGCGAGCGCTCGGCGGCCTTGCGGGCATTGGCGCTCAGGCTCGAGCTCCTTCGGCGGTCTCTAGGACCGCGCGGACGACGCTCTCCGCCTGTGCGTTTGTCATGCCTTGCCAGATAGGCAGAGATATAGTGCGCGAGAACTTGGCGCGGGCCTCGGGGAAATCCTCAGCGGAGAGCGCATAACGCTTGGACCAATAGCTCATCATGTGAAGGGGGATAAAATGGACCGAGGCGCCTATCCCCGCCGTCTGAAGGCGCTTGATGAATTCATCGCGTCCTATCCTGAGCGCCTCGGGCCTGATTCTCAGGCTGAAGAGGTGCCATGCGTGGGCGCTGTGCTCGGGCGGGTTCTCGAGGGCGGGATGAGCGGCGAAGGCCGTGAGGTAGCGCGCGGCGATCGCGCGGCGCTGGGCGAGAAAGAGCTCGGCTTTCTTGAGCTGCTCCCGGCCCAACGCTGCGAGAATGTCGGGGAGGTTGCACTTATAGCCCGCTTCCACGACATCATAGCGCCAGGATGCCGTCTTCGAGCTGTAGCGATCCCAAGCCTCGCGATCGAAGCCGTGGAGGCGCATCGTTTCCACCCTCTTTAGAATAGCCTCGTCGCGCGCGACGAGCATTCCGCCCTCGCCTGTAGTGATGGTCTTTGTTGCATAGAACGAATAGACCCCGGCGTCCCCTAAGGTTCCCGCCGCGCCCTCGGGCAGGCGGAGGGGCAAGGCGTGCGCCGCGTCCTCCACCACCATGACGCTTCGTCGTCGGGCGATTTCGAGTATCTCGCCCATCCGGCAGGGCATGCCGCCCACATGGACGGGAACGACAGCCCTAATCGAGGGATCGCGGTCGAGAAGCTCCTCGAGCCGGGCTGGGTCGATGTTGTAGTCCTCTTTTGCGATATCGCAGAAGGCCAGCTCGGCGCCGAGATGCCGAGCGACGGACGCGCTGCTCGTGAAAGTATAGGGACTCGTCGCGACCTTCGTCCCCGAGCCAATCCCGAGCGCCTCCAGCGCGAGGAGGAGGCCCGATGTCGCGGAGTTGACGGCGAGCGCGCGGCGCGCGCCGACGAAGGCGGCGAACTCCTCCTCGAAGGCGCGGGCGACCTTGCCGGTCGTCAGCCAGCCGGAGCGGAGGACTTCGAGGACGGCATTCTCCTCTTCGACGCCTATGGAGGGGAGGGCGAAGGGGATAAAATCAATATTCCGGTTCATTCTCGGGCACGATAAGCGTAGGTACGGACTTTTTCAAGACTGCCCTGAGCCCCCTCCGATTGCGGTAATCCCCCTCGCGGCCCGCGACAGGCAGGCAATAGGGCTCGAGTCCGGCGATCGCTTCCGACAGGGGGAATGGGCCGATGGCCCTTCGCTCGAGCCTGTTGATGCGGGGGTATTCCGTGGGCACGAGCACTTCGTCGGGGGAGTAAAGCCTCTCCTCGACGCGCTCGCCATGGCGCAGGCCGATATAGTCGATCTTAATATCCCTGCCGGGTTCGTAGCCGTAAAAGCGTATCATCTGTTCGGCCAGGTCGCGAATGCGCACGGGCTCGCCCATGTCTAGGAGGTAGGTCTGGCCCGAGCGGCCGACGCCGCCGGTCTTGAGCACGAGGGAACAGGCCTCGGGGATGGTCATAAAGTAACGGCTGGCCTCGGGATGCGTCACCGTGACGGGGCCGCCCGTTTCGATCTGGCGGCGGAACAGGGGCACTATCGAGCCTCGTGAGCCGAGGACGTTTCCAAAACGCACCACCATGAACTCGCGGCCGGGCGCCGCGCGGGCGGCCGCATCGACGACTATGCGCTCGGCGAAGAGCTTGGAGGCCCCATAGACCGATACCGGATCGACGGCCTTATCCGTCGAGACGAGGACGAAGCGCCGAACCCCCGCCGAGAGGGCGGCATCGACGAGGTTGCGCGTTCCGAGCACGTTGTTATGCACGGCCGCGACGGGATTCTCCTCCATCATCGGGACATGCTTATAGGCCGCAGCGTGGAATAGGGCATCGGCCTTGAGCCGGCTGAGGATAAAGCGCATGTAGTCAGCGTCTTTCAGGTCGCCTATGAGAGGAACTAGCGAAGTCCTCTCGCCTACGCCCTTCTCGCGAAGGAGCCTGAGCTCGCGGTCTATCTGGTAGATCGAGTTCTCGCCGTGGCCGAAGAGGTAAAGCCTGGCGACGCCCGCCGAGAGCAGCTGCCGAGCCAGCTCCGAACCTATGGATCCGCCCGCGCCCGTGATCAGGACGCGCTTGCCCCTGAGGTAGGAGAGGCTTTCCTTAAGACCGATGGCGACGGGGCTGCGCCCGAGAAGGTCCTGGCTCTCGATCTCTCTTGCCTGAATTAAGTGGGCGTCGCCCTCGACGATCTGGGCGATGCCAGGGACTATCCTGATGCGAACGAAGCCGGCTCTTGTAAGCATAAAATAGAGTTCTCGGAGGAATTCTTTTGTCGCGCTCGGGATGGCGATGATGGCCTCGTCGGCAGGCGTGCGCCGGAGGAGATTGACGACATCTCGGATGGGGCCCAGGACGGGGATGCCTTCGACCTTATCGCCTATCTTGGCGGCGTCGTCGTCGAGGAAGGCGACGACCGTGCCGAATACCGCCTTGTCCTTGATCTCGCGGGCTATAACCCTTCCCGCGAAGCCCGCGCCGACGATGTATATCCTACCGCCCTCATGCTCGCTCTTCCTCATTGGCAGCACCGCCTCCAGTAGTGACCCGCTCTACGACCTCGAAGCCGAGGTCGATGGGGAAAGCCTCGCCGTACATATCGAGCAAGATCTTCGCCCTGCCCTTGCGGCGATTGACCTTGACGATATGGCCTTCCAATCCCTTGAGCGGCCCTTCGAGGACGACGATTCGCTCGTTCTCATCGAAGGTCACCTTCGATGTATCGGCGTATTCTCCGAAGGATATGAAACGCCTTAGCAACAGGACGTCGCGGTCGGAAAGGGGCGTGGGCGCGGAGCTCTCCCGGAGGAAGCGGATGAAGCCGGGCGTCCTGCGGATCATCCAATAGGGTTCGAGCTCGCCTAGGATGTCCTCCGATTCGATGAATACATAGCCGGGGAAAACAGGCATGAGCTTTTGCGTATTCTTTCCGCGGCGGCGGATAGGCATCATTTTTTGGGGGACTATAAGCCTCCCTGCCCCGAGTACGGGGAGGAGACGACGCGCGAAATCGTCCTCGGAGGCGGTCAATACATGAATTGTGTAATACTGCATGGTAGAGCCGTCGGATACTAGCACGTAGGCAAGTTCAGACGCAATGGAAGGCGCTAAGGAGCGGTAAAAAGACATCCGATAGTCAAGGGGCATAGGAAGAAGGTGCGGAAAATGATGGTTGAGATGCCGTTGCGCAAGCTGTCGATCCTCGCTCTGCTAGCCTTCGCGGCGTTTTCCGCGTCGGCTCTGACTGTCGGAATAGCCCCGGCGGAGGGGAAGGTCTATGCCCCGTCGCCGGAGGGGCTAGGCTCGCCCATCAATGGCCTCGTCTCGGGATGCATGAATGTCATCTTCGCGGCGGGCTATGTCGTTACGGAGGCGAGTCCTGAGAGAACAGCCCATTCCGAGTGGGGCTCGCCCGATTACGGCATAGCCGCGGCGAGAGAAGGCTTCGTGGATTATCTGATTGCGCTCTATGTGGAATGGGCGAACTCGTCCTTCCATAAAAACGCCTTGCTGGCCGTTTCTGTCGATTATCGCCTCGTGCGCGTCCGCGACGGGAAGGTTCTCGCCGAGGGCAGGGTGCCCGGGCCCGCCGATTCCGAGGATACGTCGTCGCATGAGATGAGGACGGCGTCGCAAGCGGGCGCTTCCGCAGCCGATACCTGCATGAAAACGCTGTCTACCCTTGCCATGGGAGGGGAATGATGAAACGATTTGTAGCCTCTACTGGACTGCTCGTCCTTGTCGCGCTCGGTCTCGCCGCCGCCGTTTGGGACGGAAGCGCGATCGCGGGCGTCGCGGGGGACTTCCCAGGCGACGGCCTCTACGGAGCCTGCAATTCCTTCCCGCGGGACACGTCTGTTACGGTGACCAACCTTGAGAACGGCAAGACCGTTAGCGTCATCATCACGAATACCGTCGATAACCCCGGTGTCTTCATCGCCTTGTCGCCCAAGGCGGCGGCCGAGATCGGCATGCGCGCCGGATCGGCGGCGCGGATACGCGCTGTCGCTTTAACCGCTTCTCAGGCCGAAACCAGCCTGCCGCCCACCCGGGCGGGGGAGACGGCAGATCCCGATTATAATCCGAAGGTGTATGTGGAGCGCGAGAAGGCGGCGATAAAAGCGGCAGCAGCTGCCGCGCCTTCCGCGGTAGCTGCTATCGCCCAGCCAGCCGCCGCGGCGAACGCGGTTCCCAAGACCGATTCTCAGCCCGCCGCCATTGCCATGGTTCCCGAGACTCTCGCTCCTCAGAGCGCCGAAGTCTTTGCGAGAGAGGACCAGCCTAGCAAGCAGCCTTCCGCCGCTCTTCCTTCTTTGAGCGAGCCAAGGCCCTCAGGAACTCCCATCGCGGCAGCTACGGCTCCGACCCCGAAGCTAGCCCCTCAGGCGATTGCGCCGAAAACCCTCCTCCCGCCGCCCGCTAAGGTCGCTCAGGCGATTCCAGCCCAGACCCCGAAGGCAGTATCGCCTAAACTCCCCGCGGACGCGCTTCCCATGCCTGAGGAATCCCCGGCCTTTCCCGGTTCGCCAAGGCCTTCGCCTCTTGGGATGAACCTTCCCTCGCCCGATCTGCCTTCTATTCCGGCGCCTTCTTCTCCTAATCCCCATGGCGGCTATCTGGCGCAGGCACCGGAGATTCTCGGAGGCGTCTTGCCTCAACCGAGGAAGCCTGCAGCTCCACGCTTGGCGATTTCCGATCCTCCTCTTCCGGCCGCCGCCCAAGCCCCGGTCCAAGCTCAAGGCAAAAAGATCGAAACAGCCTCGGTAAACGCGCTGGCGCATCCTACCGCTTCCGTCTCTCCCCCCTCGGCCCTGGCCCTCGCCGAACCTAAGATCGCGCCCGATCAGCTGCCTGAGGCCATCTTAAGCCGCATAATCGCTCCCTCAAAACTTGCTCCCGTACCAGTACTCGCCGACGCGGCTGTTCCCGAAGCCGCCTCATCCAAGGCAGGCCTTGAGGCTATAGCCCTCGAGCGCCCGAGCTACGCGGCGGCGGTAGCGGCAGCCGCTTTGGCGGAGGCGACGCCCTTCTCCCCTTCCGAAGCCTATTCCGCCTATCACCCCGGCAAGGCCGGCGGCGAGGGAGCGATAGCCGAATTGCCCGAGGCGGAACTGCCCGGATCGCCCGAGGCGATAGCCGATAGGAAGGCCGCAGGCGAGGGTGGAGCTTTATCGGAACTTCAAGTTCCCGATGTGCCGCGCCCGAGCGAGGGCCTCGCCGCTCCGCGACCCCTCGGATCTCAAGGAAATTCCGTCGCGGCCCTCGACGAACCCGGTACCGTCGAGCCTTCGCAGAGCGGCGCGGGCCCGATCGCGATAGGCGCCGATCGACCGAGCCCCGGTTCAAGCGCGGTAACCGCACTCGGCGATCCTGAGGTGCCTGCTCCGAGCGAGAGTCTCGTCGCGGGAAGGCCGAACGCGGTAGAGCCAGGCCAGGCGATAGCCGAACTGGCCGAGCCGAGCGCCGCCGCGCAGGCGGCACCCGGGCCTGCGTCCGTAGATGCCGTCGCTGCCGGAAGGCCTGCATTAGCCGTTTCGCCATCCGCAGAACTCGAATCGCCCGTCGTACCCAGCCCCGAAAGCATAGCCGCCGAGGGGCCGGCCGCGCCCCCGCCCGGAGAGCTTAGCGTTACCTTGGAGCCAGCGGAACCTCGGCCTCCGGCGGCCGCGAACGGAACTGTCCCCGCGCCCGAAACGCCAAAGGGCGCCCAGCCGGCGGCCGTCGCTACGGTGAAGGGCCCGACGCCATCGGGTTCGGCACAGCCCCCCGCTTCGATACCGATTATAAAGGGCCTCTCGAAGGGTTCCTTCTATGTCCAGATAGGCGTGTACGGCACGAACGATTCGCTGCAGTCTGCCATTGCCGGCTTCAAGTCTAACTACCCCCTCGCGGTCGAGAGGCTGACGACCAAAACGGGCGCCGCGGCCTATCGTCTATTCGTCGGTCCCTTGGGCAGGGACGAGAGCGGCGTCGTTCTTATTAAGATACGTTCGCTCGGGTTTAAGGACGCCTATGTCCGACAGGGAAGCTAGTGTATGGGCATCCCCAACGCGGTTCGGAGCTTACGCGCGCCGCGAGCCCCGAGAGCGTGGGGAAAAGTAGTTCCGAGCAATGCAAGGCCTGATTTTCGAGTATCAGAGCCTTACGATCCTCTTCGTTGAGCGACCCCGCCGCGAAGCGCAGGAAGAAGGTCTCGTCGAGGCCATAGAGCTTGTCGCCCACGAGGGGAAAGCCTAGGGAATAGAGGGTGGCTCGTATTTGATGCGTTCTGCCCGTCGAAGGAAGAGCCCGTACGAGACTGATGACGCCGAATTCCGTATTCACAGCTCCTAGGCCTTCGAAGATAGTTTCGCAGAACTCGGAGCCAGGGCCTTCAGGCGGAAAGGGACAGTCGATGTACATCCGTTTTTTTCGGATCGCGCTTCCTTCGTCCTGTGTCAGGTATCCGCGCGTTTCGATGCGCTCGGGAAATCGTCCGTGCACCATCGCAAGGTAGCATTTTTTAAGCGAGCCCGACATCTGCGATGTTTGGGCGAAACGCGCCGCCTCCGCGCTCTTGCAGACCAGGACGAGGCCGCTCGTCTCGCGGTCGAGCCGCGTCGCGATATGAGCCGCGCCGTATCGCTCCCGCAAAAGGAACCAAAGGCTATGCTCGAAGAATCGACCTCCGGGATGGCAGGGCAGGGAGCCCTTCTTGTCCACGACGAGGAAATCATCGTCCTCCATGACGATATCGATGGAACTATCTACGTCGGGCTCGTCGATCGCCGGCGGATCGAACGCTACCCTGTCGCCCGCGCAGAGCAGCCCTTCCGCGGGCATCCTCTCGCCGTTGACCGAGATTTGGCCTTCGGCTATTCGCCGTCGCCAGTCCTCGAGGCCGAGATAGGTAAAGCGCGAGGCGAGATACTCGACGAGGATAGATCCCGCCTTGTCCTCTGATACCATCGAGGCGGACTTACGTCGCATAGGCCCTCGATAATACTATCTACCCCATGCTGCTTATCTATCCCCCGGCCGCGCGCAGCGCCGAGCCGCCTCTCGGTATAGCCAGGCTGGCGGGCTTCCTTCGGAGCCGAGGATGCGAGGCGCGATGCCTCGACCTCTGCCATGAAGGGATCGAGTATCTCCTCGGTTTAGATGCGGCGGCGGAAGACACATGGACGCGTGGAGCCCTGCGCCGACGCGAGAGCGCGGCCGATGCTTTGCGCGATATAGCCTCATTCCAAAGCCGGGATCGCTACGATCGCGCGGTGGGCGACTTGAACCGCGCAATGCGCGCGGTTTCATCGAACGCGGGAGCCGAGGCCTCCCTCGCCGACTACCGGGAGGCCGCCCGCTCCCCTCTCCGAAAGGCAGACCTAATCGATTCCGCTCGGGACTATCGCTCAAATGTTTTTTCCCCTCTGTTCGAAGCGCGAGTAGGACCGGAATTGGCCGCATCGCGGGACGCTCTAGTCGGCATCTCTATCTGTTACCTGAGCCAAGCTCTCTGCGCCTTCGCCCTCGTCGGTCTTATCAAGGCCGCGCTGCCTCAGGCGCGCATACTCCTCGGCGGCGGCCTCATAACATCATGGATAGCCGCAGGCGCGATAGCCGCAGCGGAGACATTCGGCGGACTCGTCGATGCGATGCTCTCGGGGCCGGGCGAAGAAGGCCTTGGCGGCTTTCTCGCGGAGGCAAAGGATGGAAAGAAAAGCCCAGGCGCATTCTCCATGCCCGACTTTGAAGATTTCTCGGATCTGCGTTATTTCGCTCCGCTTAAAATAGTGCCGTACAATTTTTCCTTCGGCTGCCCCTGGAAGCGCTGCAGTTTCTGCCCGGAGAGGGCGGAGGATATGCCCTATCGCGGGACGCCCAGCCCTGAGGCGGCCGCCCATATACGGTCCCTCGCCGAAAGGCATAGCCCTGGACTTTTCCACTTCACCGACAACGAAATATCGCCCCTCTATCTGCGATCATTGGCCGAAAATCCCCCGGGCTCTCCCTGGTACGGTTTCGCTCGATTCTCACGGCGCCTCCTCGACCCGGAATTCTGCGCCGCTCTCGCGGCATCGGGTTGCGCTATGCTACAGCTCGGCCTCGAGTCGGGCGATCAAGCAGTGCTGGACGCCCTCGGGAAGGGTACGCGCATTGACGAGATCGCCAAGGCGCTCGGCAATCTCGCGGCCGTCTCGATAGGAGTGTATCTCTACGTCCTCTTTGGAACGCCCGTCGAGGACCGCGGCGCCGCGATGAGGACTCGCGACTTTCTCGCTCTGCATTCGAGCGAGATAGATTTCCTCAATGTCGCCGTTTTCAATCTTCCCGTTTCGAGCCGGGAGGCGTCCATGCTCGAGACTAAGGCGTTCTACGAGGGCGAGCTTTCGCTCTATAGCGAATTCCGGCACCCCAAGGGATGGGGCAGGGCCGAGGTTCGAGAGTTCCTAGCGCGCGACTTCGAGGCTTTTCCCGAGATCAAGGCGATAGTGAGAAGGGCGCCCCCCGTGTTCACTTCGAGCCACGCGCCATTCTTCCTTCCAGCCCTGCGCAAAGACCCGCGAAACGGGCCTCTGCCGCCGTTAGATCGGGATCAACCGTCGTATAGTCGTAAGCGGCGATGATCGGATGTATCGCTAGGCCCCGAACTTTGCCGCGATAGACTAGGAAATCGAGGATGGCGCTCTTCCAGGCGGCGGGCGGTTCGGCCTCGCCGGTAAACAGGAAATTGCCCAGCGAGTAGGCTATGAGTGATCCCGATCGCGCCTCGCAGCCCTGCAGAAGATGGGGATGGGTGCCCGCGACCAATGCAGCCCCCGCGTCGATAAAGCGGGCGTAGAGCTTCCTCGCGGCGAGGCTCGGCGATTCGACATACTCCGTGCCGCCGTGCGCCAGGACCACGACGGTCGCCCCCGAGGCCGCGGCCCTGCGTACCGCCTCCATCGACGCGGCCTCATCGGCGGACACGCCAGCCCTGTGCGGGCCGGCCGCCGCCTCTGCCGTAGTGAAGCCGAGCGTCTCGTTCGGAAAGAAAGCGTAACCGACGAAGGCTATTCGGCCAGGGCCTGTCCCGAGGATGCGCGCGCGGGCGGCCTAGGAGATGTCCCGACCGGCGCCGACCATCGGAAGGCCGGCTTTTTCAAGATCGACTAACGTGTCATCGAACGCGTCGCCGCCGAAGTCGAGGCCATGGTTGTTGCCGAAGAGGAGGAGATCCAGGCCCGCCTTTTCCAGGGCGGCGGCGCTCCCGGGAGGCATGCGGAACCGGTAGCGCTTCCTCGGGTTGGGGAAGCCGCGCGCCGAGATCGGCGCCTCGAGATTCGCGACCGCGATGTCGGGCTTTCGGAGAAGGTCAAGGACGCCGCCTCGAAGCAGGGAGACCAGACCGGCCTCGCTTCCGGAGAGGAGGGGCCATTGGCATTCTCCAACCTGGATATCGCCCGCGGCGGCGAGATCGGTGGGACTCGGATCGCTCGCCGCCGCCGCCTTGGCCGCCTCGGCGAGCCATCTGCTTATAGCGGTTGGGAGCCTAGGAGTTTTGCCGCTGGATTCCGCAGATTGCGCCGATCGCGCATAAAGGGCAAGCCTTTGAGCAAAGGGATAGCCCGCCTTGCCCGGCCAGATCCCGTCTACGGCAAGGGCTCGCCGCGGCAGGACTATCGATTCGAGCTTCGAGAGGCCTAGTTCCTCGGCGCGCCGCGCGCTCACGGAAAACAGATTGTCCGCGAGATCGGCCGATGCGGCGAGATAGCGCGTGCCGCACTGATAGGCGCCGCGGGGAAGGCTAGAGCCCGGAGGCTCGGCATTGAGGATGATCGCCACACTCGGTTTTTCGCCCGAAACGGCGATAGACCAGCGAGCCGGCAGGGGATGATCGGCGATCATCGCCTCGAGTCTCGGCAGCAGGTCGCTCTCCGCCTCGAGGGAAAGCTTCCCGCCGTCGGCGGCGCAGGATAGGACGAGCGTCGTCAAGGCAAGAGCCGCCAAAGCGAGAGCGTAACTAATTATAAACGACGCGTTGTGCGGTACCTTAGCCCTCACCTTTTCCTCGCTAGGGCGAGCTGGACGGGCGCGCAAAGGAGAGTGACGGCGGCGGCGAGGACAAACACGAGTGGCCAGGAGAAGCCCTGATATATGGCGCCTCCGCCTATAGATCCCAGTATCTGTCCGGCGGTGAGGACAGCCTCGTGGATGCTCATCCTCTTGTCGCGGTCGGACGAGCCCGAGGCGCCGTAAAAGATCGAGAGAGAATACGCGAAAGCTTGCATGGCGCCTTCGACGATCAAGCCTAAGCAGAAGCCTATCGGATTCCGAATAAGCGCGAAGGCGAGTTCGAGGAGGAGGGTTAAGACCAGGACGAGGGGCAGGTAGACTGGCTTGAACTGCCAGAATCGCAGACGGCCGATGACCCAGAATCCTATCGCCATAGCCGCCGCGCGTATGAGAAGGAAGAGGCCGATGGCCGATTCGCTCATCGCGAGCTCGTCCTTGGCGTATAGGGGAAAGATGTTATTGAGCACGGAGTAGAGGACATAGATGACGAAGAGCCCTAACCATGCCGGATAGCGGAGCGGAGTCGAAAAGTCCTTCGCCGCGGCTGTCGCCGCGAGGGCAACCGCGGCGACGGCATCGCTTGCATTGGCCGCAGGGGGTGCCGGGGCGAGGCGGCGGGTAATGAGCATGAAGAGGCCTGTCGCGACGAAGAGGACCGCCCCGACATAAATAGGGAGCGCTCGCGCGCGTTCGGAGAGGACTCCCGCGATATAAGGCGATAGCGTCATGCCGACGCTCCAGGAAATGCTGTAGGTTCCCGATGCCCGGGAGAGAGCATGGCCTTCGAGGCCTGATACGAGCCAAGCCATGAGTCGGGGCCAGACGAGGGCGGAGGCGAGGCCGTAAAGGGAGTATAGGACGAAGGCCGCCGCAAGAGAGGGAAAGGCGAACTGAGCCGCGAGAAAGGCCGCCGAGCCGAAGCACATAAGGATGGATGAGGTCGAGGCGTCGATGCGCCGCGCAAGGGGCCGGAAGACGACGCAGCCGACGAAGTAAGCGGCAGCCCAAAGGGCGGTAAACCAGCCCACGGCATTCGGACCGGCGCCGTAGTTGCCCTTGATGAGGAAGAGCATGCCAAGGTTGACGATGCCGATGGCGAGGGAGATCACGAAGGCGCAGGGAAGGATGCGAAACAGCCGCTTATCCGGCATGGCCGCGCTTGAAGGACTCACCATGCGAGCCTAGAGGAAAAGCTATGAGGGGTCAATCACGCCGCTCCAGTTTGACAGGGTCGATCGCCTCGGCGTACTATGACCAGGCCATGCCGAGAAAAATCAGCGCGAGGATAGACGAGCTTGCCCTCCTCATTAAAAAGCACCAGGACCTCTACTACAACGGGCAGAGCGAGCTCTCCGACGCCCAGTTCGACGCTCTGTGGGACGAGCTGGCCGAGCTCGATCCTGCCAACGCCGTCTTCGAAGGCATAGGCGAGGATGGGATCGACGGATGGCCCAAGGCCCGCCACCTCATCCCCATGGGCAGCCAGGAGAAGGCATCCAACCCCGAGGATTTCCTCGCCTGGTGCGCGAAGGTCGGGCATACGGAATATATAGTTCAATACAAGCTCGACGGCGCCAGCCTCGAACTGCAATACGAGGCCGGCTCCCTCGTAAAGGCGGTGACGCGCGGAGACGGAGAGGCCGGCGACGATATAACGCCTAACGCGTCCCGGATGGTCGGCGTCGCGGCTAGGATTCCTGCGGCATTTAGCGGCGGTATACGCGGCGAGGTTCTCCTGCCCCGCGAGATCCATTCGCGCAAGTACGCGGACAAGGCCAATTGCCGCAACGCCGCCAATGGACTCATGAAGCGCAAGGACGGAATCGGAGCCGGGGATCTTCACCTCGTTTGCTACGACGCGAGCGGTGTCCTGTCTGATGGATCGGCGCCCTTCTCCGACGAGGCCGAGAAAATCGGATGGCTCGCGCGCATGGGCTTCGAGACGACGCCCCAGGCAGTGCTCTCTCTGCCCGAGGAAGTCGTCGAGTTCCGGGCGGCCATAATGGACAAGCGGGCGGGCCTTCCCTATGACATCGACGGCCTCGTGATCAAGGGAAAAGCCATAGACCGCGAGGACATGAGGCGCGCGCGGCCGGAGAAGCAGATCGCCTTCAAGTTCAGCCCCGAAGAGGCCGTCTCGTCGCTCCGTTCCGTCGAGTGGAGCGAATCGGGCGCCAACTACACTCCCATAGGGATCATCGACCCGGTTCGGCTCGCGGGCACCACTGTTCAGCGCGCCAACCTTGTGAATACGAACATCATCCGCGCTCTGGGCCTCAGGATCGGCTCGCGCGTGATCATCGCGAAGCGCGGAGAGATCATTCCCAAGATCGAAGGCCTCGTCGAGAACCCGTCCGAGGCGAAGGAGATTGAGGCTCCTAAGACTTGTTCCTGCGGCGCCGAGCTCGTCGATGAGGGGACCCGCCTCTACTGTCCCAATCCAGTGTGCCCCAAGAAGCTTCAGCACAGGCTCGAGAAATGGCTTTCAGTGCTCGATGTGAAGGATTTCGGCGCCGTGATCGTGGGAAAACTCCTATCCTCAGGCCGCGTGCGCTCCATACCGGAGCTCTACAGCCTGGATGCGGCAGAGCTCGCCCAGTACGAAGGCATGGGCGAGAAATCGGCCCGCAAGATCCTGCGCAACCTCGCGTCGCGGAACGAGGTGAGCCTGGCGCGCTTTATCGCTGGCTTCGACATCGAAGGCATCGGCGAGCTCAACGCCGAGAAAGCGGTGGCCGCGGGCTTCGACAGCCTGGATAAACTCAGGGATGCCTCTCCCGAGGCGCTAGCCGCTGTGGACGGTTTGGGCGATATAACGGCAGGCACTATACTGCAGGGGCTCGCGACGCTGGGACCCGAGATGGATGCGCTCCTGGTTTCGGGAGCCGTGAAGATATCGCCGCCTACAGTCGCGGGCCCGCTTGCCGGCAAGAGTTTCTGCTTCACCGGCGAACTCTCCACTATAAATAGACCCGAGGCCGAATCCATCCTGCGAAGCCTTGGAGGCCAGGCCAAGTCCTCGGTGACCAAGGGACTGTCCTATCTCGTGACCAACGATCCTTCTTCGGGATCGGGAAAAAGCAAGAAAGCGGCCTCTTTCGGAGTCGAGATACTCGACGAGGCGGCCTTTCTCAAGCTGGTGGGCAGAATATGAAAATCAGGGAAGGACATAGGCGGGGAGGATCGGCCTTCGGCGCCCTCATCGTGCTCGCGAGCTTCGCGGCGGCGGGATATCTCTGGTTGCAATACGCTTCATCCTCCCAAAAGCAGAGGATAGTCTATCTCGAGGATCTTTCGACCAGGCTGCGTTCGGAGACTGTCAGCCTCAAATTCATGGTGCTCTCGCGCGAAGGCGGGGAGATTAAGGCGAGAGTCAAGCTCTATGACCTTACAGGCCGCGAAGTCGCCGTGCTGGAGAAAGCCTGGCCCGGCGCGGAGCTCTACATCGACATGCTTCTTATTCCCATCCGCTCGAGCAATCGGTCCGAGAAAGCGGACTCCTGGCTCGCCTTTCCCTATCGTATATTCACCGACAAACTCGGCGCGGCATCGGGCACCCTGCTCTTCGACGCCTACGACAGCGGAGGCTTTCCCGAAGTGCTTCGCGGCATTCAGTGGAGCGCGGATGAGAAGGCGGCCGTTATAGCCGCTTTCGCTTCCGCGCGAAAGAGCGCGGCTGCCGGGCTGCCGGCGACCAGCGCGGCCGAGGGCGCATTCGGTTCCGCCGCCCACGAAGTCTCAAGGCTGTCAAAATTCGATACGGGGATCGTGTATAAGGTAGTCTGCCGAATCAAGGGCGGCATCGAGATCATGGAGGACTAACGAGCATGGACGATAAATTGAGCGCTATCAAACCTATTCTTTTCGCCATATCCGACGCGGCGGTTTTCCTTTTCACCAAGAGCGAGGGGCTTATCGTCCTCGGCTGTGTCCTCTTGCTCGCGGTAGGCGTGAGACTCTGGACAGTCCTTTCGGATCGGCGGCTCGCGCACAAAGCGGCGGGCGAGCGTTTTGGAGGCTCTGCCGCGGCGGGCACGGCCTTCCGCGAGCTCGCGGGGATGGGCGTCAAGGCGGCGGGAGCCCTTCCCGTCATCGCCGGCATAGGCGCGGCCCTCGTTCTCCTTATCGGCGTGGCGGACGCGACGCGCGCGGTGGACGAGTATTTAGCCGGCCGCAGGAGGGTCGCCGAGCTCACGGCCACCGTGCGCAACCTCGAGCGTAGATATAAAGCCGTAGAGGCGAGGATAGACGATGTCAAGGATGGACGAATAAAGGCGAGCCTCGCTTTTTTCGATTACAAGAACTCCTCGACCCCCGCTAAGACGCAGTCTATCGATATCGCGGGCAAGGAGATTTTCATAGACGCGATCGTCTGCAATTTCGATTATTCGGAGATAGCGGCCGGCAAGACGGTCAATCTCGCCATACCCTTCAAAGTCTTCAGCGACGAGGTGCCAGAGGCCGAAGGCATCGCGCTCTCCATTTTCGACGAGAACGGCGTACCCTTGATGTACCGCCGATCCCCCGACGAACTATATGGCATAGGATCCGACGCTTACGCATCGCGCCTAGGCGAGCTCATGGCCGATATGCGGACCGACGAGGCGGCGCGCGGCGCGGGCATCGTTCGCAGCCTCTACGGCGACGCGGTCCATCGCGGCGTCAAGAAGGGCGATAGCTTCATCGTCTGGGTCGAGCAGACCGGCGGTCTCAGCGTCAAGGACCCCACCTCGTTTTAAAACGCGATGGGCGCAAACGATTGGCTGCGGTCCTGGTCGGGGCGTCTCCTCGTCGAGGTCAAGGTCATACCCCGTGCGGCCGCGTCGCGGGTGGCGGGCATCCGCGACGGGGCCCTCCTCGTGCGCGTGGCGGCCCCCCCCGAGAAGGGCAAAGCCAACGAGGAGCTGCGCGCAGTGCTGGCGCGCGCTCTCGGCATCCCAAAATCGGCGATAGAGCTCGTCGCGGGAGCCTCGTCGCGCCGAAAGACAGTATCGGTCCCGTCGGAGGCAGAGGCCATTCTGCGAGCGCTGGCGAATACGGCATAAAGCGGCCGATCCTCGTCATCGGGAAGCCGCTTTTTAGAAGGCGCCCTTGATAGACCGATACCCTCGACGCTACACTCCACCACCTCACTTCGCGCAGGGAGCCAAGCTATGGTCGAGATGAAAACCGCCTGGAAAAAGATACTAGCTAGAGCCCTCGCGGCCTACGCGGTCGAGAAGGGCCTGCCGGCCAGCATGCCGGGAGCCGACGCGGTGGTCCTCGAAAGGCCGCCCAAGAGCGAGTTGGGCGACTTCGGTTTTCCCATGTTCCCCTACGCGAAGCTCCTCCGCTCGGGCCCTGCCCAGGTCGCGCAAGCCCTAGAGAGCGTCATCGCGCGCGACCCGGAGGCCGCGGCCCTCGGGAAGGCCTCTGCCGAAGGCCCCTATCTCAACGTCCGGCTCCAGCGTGTGCCTATAGTGGCCGAGGTTCTCAAAGACGCGGCATCGCCCTCCTGGGGCAGGGGTACCGTCCTCGCCGGCAAGAAAGTGATGGTGGAGTTCTCGAGCCCCAATACGAACAAGCCTCTTCACCTGGGGCACCTGCGCAACGACGTCCTCGGCGAGTCCCTGTCGCGGCTTCTCTCCGCGGCGGGCGCGGAAGTGCGCAAGATCAATCACATAAACGACCGCGGCGTTCACATCTGCAAGTCCATGCTCGCCTATCGGGCCTATGGCGAAGGCCGAACGCCCGCCGACGAAGGACTCAAGGGCGATCATTTTGTCGGCAAGTATTATGTACTCTTCAATAAACTCAAGGAGGAGGATCCCAAGGCCGAGGAAAAAGCCCAGGAGCTTCTCGTGCGATGGGAGGCGGGCGACTCGGAAGTACGGGCGCTTTGGCAAAAAATGAAAGACTGGGTGATCGAGGGCATAAAGGTCACCTACGCGCGCACGGGGATAAGCTTCGACCTCTACGATTTCGAGAGTGAAACCTATGAGCTTGGCGTGGACAATGTCCTATCGGGTCTCGCGAAAGGCGTCTTTTACAAGCAGGAAGACGGCTCTGTCTGGGCGGATTTCGAGGATATCGACCTAGACAAGAAAGTATTCCTGCGCAAGGACGGCACAAGCCTCTATATTACCCAGGACATCGGCACCGCCATCGCCCGCCACGAAGACTGGCCCTACGACCGCCTCATCTACGTAGTGGGCTGCGAGCAACAGTACCACTTTAAGATACTCTTCGAGACGCTTCGCCGCTTGGGCTTCGATTGGGCGGGAGACCTCCACCACCTGGCCTACGGCATGGTCAACCTTCCCTCGGGGCGCATGAAGACGCGCGAGGGCACGGTCGTCGATGCGGACGACCTCGTCGATGAGCTGGCCTCCCTCGCCGCCAAGGAGATCGAGGCGAAGGGACGAGAGGACGCGGTTGGCGACATCAGCGCCGTAGCCGAGAGGATCGCCCTCGGCGCGCTCCATTACTACCTCCTCCAGACCGGGCCCCTCAGGGACATGCTCTACGACCCGGAGCAGTCCCTCTCCTTCGCGGGGGACACGGGTCCCTACATCCAATACATGGGGGCCAGGGCCTCGTCCATACTCCGCAAGCACGAGGCTGGGGAGGGAAACGCGGTCAAGGGGATAGCCAAGCCCGAGCTCCTTGTCTCCGATGCCGACTGGGACCTGGTCAAGCGCGTCGCCGCCTTTCCCGAGGCCGTGGAGGCCGCTGCCTCGAGCATGGAGCCCTCCTTGCTCGCCGGATATCTCCACGAGCTGGCTGTGGGTTTTTCCTCCTGGTATAGAGACAACCCTGTGCTAACGAATCCCGACGCCGACCTCGCCGCGAGCCGCCTCGAGCTGGTCAAGGCGGTTAAGCGCAGCCTCGAGTCAGCCGCGGCCCTCATCTGCGTGCCTTTCCTGGACGCGATGTAAGACTGCGGTCGGGTTTAGCCTGACCAATTGACAATGCCATAAGCTGCGGTGTATAAAGGCCAGCCTAACTATAGTCACTATCGAGGTTAACCAAGATGTACGCAGTAGTCGAGTTTAAGGGAAAACAGTACCGAGCCGATGTGGGCGCGGTTCTTAGGGTAGACCGCTTCGACGCGGAAAAGGGCGCCGTCGTATCGCTAGATAAGGTTCTCCTTGTATCGGGCGACAGCGTCAAGGTCGGTTCCCCCTATGTGACTGGCGCCGCCGTTAAAACGACGGTTCAGGAAGAGATAAAGGGCGACAAGGTCGTAGTTTTCAAGTACAAGCCAAAGAAGGACTATCGCCGCACCCAGGGCCACAGGCAACGCTATACGCTCCTTAAGGTCGAAGATATACAGGGATAACATGATACGCGCAAGCGTCATCCTAGACGCTAGGGCCTGTATCTCGGCGTTTAGGGCGTCCGGCCACGCCGCAGCGGGAAATCGCGGCAAGGATATCGTTTGCGCGGCTTTTTCGGTTCTCGCGCGGACAGCATACCGTGCGCTCGAGGCTCTTCCGGGCATCGAGCTTCGCGGCACCGCCCTGGAACCGGGCAGTTTGAGCTTCGATGTACTGAAGCCTGCGGGCAATGCGGAACGGGCGGCGGGCATCGCTGATTTCCTGGTCGCCGGGCTGTGCGACCTGGCGCGGGACTATCCAGGCGCCGTAGAATTCGTAGTTGAACATGATTGGAGGGAATGAGATATGGCACACAAGGGCGTCAACGGCCGCGATTCCAACCCGCAGCACCTCGGGGTTAAGGCCTACGGCAACGAAGTCATCACCGCCGGATCCATCATAATCAGGCAGCGCGGCACAAAGATTCATCCCGGCGTCAATGTCGGTATAGGCAAGGACGATACTCTCTACGCGCTCATTACCGGCAAGGTATTCTTTAAGGAGTACCGCAAGCGCAAGTACGCGGGCGTCGAGGCCGTCAAGGTCGAATAATCGGCCGGCGATAGGAGCCGATCACGATACAATCGCGGCTAGATGGGCCTATGGCCCGTCGTCGAGAGCCGTCCTAAGGCCCAGGGCCACGGGGCGGCTTTTTCGTCTTTTAGGAGTGGAAAAGCGTGATCAAATTCGCCGACGAAGCTACGATCTCCGTCTCCTCAGGCAAGGGGGGGGACGGCTGCGTCGCGTTCCGTCGGGAAAAGTTCATTCCCTTCGGGGGGCCGGCGGGAGGGGATGGCGGGCGCGGGGGCGATGTGATCTTCGAAGTCCGCAGGAACTTGCGTACCCTCGCCCAGCTTCGCTACCAGCAAAGCTTTAAGGCCGAGAACGGCCAACCCGGAATGGGGAAGAACATGCATGGCCGCGACGGCGCGGACATCCTCGTGCTCGTGCCGCCCGGAACCATTATTTGGGACGCGGATACGGGCGAGATGATCAAGGACTTCGGCGTCAACGATAAAAGCTCGCCCCAGGTCAAGGAAGGCGAACGCTGGCTTTTTCTCAAGGGCGGTAGGGGCGGATGGGGCAACACGCATTTTAAAACCTCGGTCAACCAGGCGCCAAGGACCTTTCAGCCCGGGAAGCCGGCCATAGCCGCCAAGCTCCGCATCGAGCTGCAGCTCATTGCGGACATAGGATTCGTGGGCTTCCCCAACGCCGGCAAGTCCTCCCTTCTCGATTACTTCACGAATGCCCGACCCAAGATAGCGCCCTATCCATTCACGACAAAGATACCCAACCTCGGCATGCTCACGGTCCACGAGCGGGACATAGTGCTCGCCGACATACCCGGGATCATCGAGGGCGCTCACGAAGGCCTCGGCCTTGGCCTTCGATTCCTCAAGCATATCTCGCGCACGAGCGCTCTGGCTTTTCTCATTGATCTTTCCGACGAGAATTGGGCCCAGGCTTTTGGCATCCTCCAGGGCGAGCTATCCTCCTTCGCCCCGGCGATGGAGGATAAACGGCGCGTTCTCGTCGCGACTAAACTCGACCTGCCCGAGGCCGCCGAGCGTTTCGATGCCTTTCGCGCGGCGCATTCGGGCGAGGACGTATACGGCATCTCGGTCTTCTCGGGCCAGGGGCTGGACGCCTTGCGCGATGCGTTTTTCGATATCGTCCTCGAGGCCGAGTCGGCGGCGAAGACGGCTGCCGAAGGCGAAGATGACGATCTCTTCGGCCTCGGCGCGGAGGCTCCGGGGGCCTTGGATTGAGGCTTCTCGTCCTCGGCGGCAGCTTCAATCCGGTGCATATCGGGCATCTCATCATGGCCGAGGAAGTCAGTTCCGAATTCGGCTATGATCTGACCGTCCTCGTGCCCTCGCTTCGGCCGCCTCACAAGAACCTTGTGGAAGAGCCGGGCGCCGATCGCCGCCTAGAGATGCTGCGCCTGGCGGTCGAGGACGACCCTTCCTTGGCTATCGACGGCTGCGAGATTGAGAGAGGCGGAACCTCCTATACGATCGACACGATCAAGGAGCTATATTCGCGCTACCGCATCGAAGGGAAGCCGGGACTGCTTATAGGCGACGACCTGGTGCCGGGATTCCCCTCATGGCGCATGCCGGCGGAGCTGGCGGAAGCGGCCGACATCGTCTGCGCGCGCCGATCGAGCTTCGCGGAGCTACCCTTTCCATTCCCGCATCGCTATGCCCACAACAGCATCGTGCAAGTCTCGAGCAGCATGGTCCGCGAGCGCATCGCCGCGGGCAAACCCTTCAGGAGACTTGTCGCTCCCGCCGTCTATCGCTGCATCGTCCAGAACGGGCTTTATGGACTGCGCTGAGCTTTGCGTCGTGTTGGATCGCCGCCTCGACACTCTCATCTCGAGAGATCGCGCGGCCCACTCGAGGAGGGTAGCGGAGCTGGCCGCTTCGCTCTGCGCTCGCGAAGGCATCGATCCCGACAGGGGAAGGGCCGCCGCTCTTGCGCACGATATGTGCAAGGAGATGCCCAAGAAGGCCCAGCGCGAGCTGGCGGCCTTATACCCGGATGCCGGAGTCGGCTCGGCGCTCATGGCCGACAAAGTCGTTCACGGCCCCGCGGCGGCCGCCCTCCTCGCGCGCGACTATGGCCTCGCCGACGAGGGGATCCTGGAGGCGGTAGCCCAGCATACCGTGGGCAAGCCCGGTATGGGCAGGCTCGCCGCGATACTCTACTGCTCGGACAAACTCGAGCCGGGGCGCGAGCGCCTCGACGACGGGTTTCGCCGTCGATGCCTGAAACTGCCCTTGGAGGGGATGCTCCTCGCCGTCGTGGAGGGGGTAGTGGTCTGGCTGCAGGACCAGGGCAGGGCGGTTGCGCCCGAGACCTTAATCCTATACAGTACCCTCGTTCGCGAGGCCGATCCGCAATGAAGCGCATATCAATCGACAAGAGCTCGGTATTCCTATTCTGTATCGTGGCGATCCTCGCCGCGATGATTGTATTTCTCTTTTCATCGCTCCGCTCCGACGCCGTGGACAATGCGATGAAGTCCGACCGCATCCTCAATCTAGCGTTCGTGATAGAGAGGGAAGGGAAGCCCGTCTCCACACAGGTCTTCTTTTTCTATCCGTCAAACGGCCGCGGCGCCCTCCTCGACGTTCCCGGCGAGACCGGGCTCATCATCAAGTCGCTCAACCGCGTCGATCGCATAGACGTCCTATACAACAAGCGCCGACCGCGAAGCTACGTCGATGAGATCGCCGGACTTCTCGATGCGAGCTTGCCCTATTGGATCGTCATGGACGAGCACGATCTTTCCTCGGTCGTGGACCTCCTTGAAGGGCTCCAAGTATTCGTCCCCGTAAAGATTAGCCTCCCGGGTCCGCCGCAGGCTTCGCTGCCCCCGGGAGCCCTCATCCTCGACGGCGATAAGACCGCTCAGTTCGCCTTTTACAAGGATTCCGACGAATCGGATACGGACGCGATGGGGAGGAGACAGAAACTTTTCCAATCTCTTGTCCGCAGACTGGGGGAGAAGGCTGCCTGGATAACGAGACCCGACGTGTTCTCCGTCTTTAAAAGGTACATGAGGACCAACCTCAATGACGACAGCCTGAAACGCCTGCTCTCGGTGCTCTCGAAGCTTGACGCCGACCGTCTCGTACTCCAGCGGGTTACGGGCATCTATCGCAACGTGGACGATAAAAGGCTGCTCTTTCCCCATTATGACGGCGAGCTCGTGAGGGACATTGTCAAGCAGACCCTCAACGCTTTGGCCAATTCAGGCTCCTCATCCCCCGCCGATAAAATATTCACGATCGAGATACTCAATGGCACGCCGACAAAGGGTCTAGCCAAAAAAGCCGCGGAGATTTTCCAGAGCTTCGGGTACGACGTGGTATCCGTAGACAACGCCGATCGCGAGGATTATGACAAGACGCAAGTGCTCGACCATTTCTCCAATCCGGACGCGTCGAAAAATATCGCCAGCGTAATCCGATGCTCGACTACGAGCCAACTGGCGGCGGCGCAGGGCGAAGCCGCGGCGGATTTCACTATTTTGCTGGGAAAGGATTTCAATGGAAGATATTGCGCACAATAGCGGGGAGGCGGCGCTCGCCTTAGCCGGCTTGCTAGCCGAACACAAAGGCGGCGATGTGGTGGTTCTCGATGTGGCCGCTCAGGCCGGTTGGACGGATCGTTTCGTCATAGCGACCGCCACCAGCTCGGCCCACCTCCGCGGCCTAGCGCGTTTCATCGACGAGGAAGTCTCCCGATTGGGACTTCAGAGGCTTAGGCGGGGATCGCTCGCCGATGACGACGAGTGGCTCCTCATCGACCTCGGGTCGGTAGTCGTCCATGTAATGACCGAGCGCGCCCGTTCATTCTACGAGCTGGAAAAGCTCTGGTTTCAATCGTCCATTACTAGGGTTGCGCCCACGCTTGCGGAAAAGCAAGGCGAATAAGGGGGAACCTAGGTTCGCGCTATCGCTATGGCCTCGCAAAAAAAGAAGGACCGCCCTTGGGCGGCCTTTCTTTTGCTCGAGGAATCGTCATTCGTCAAAATCGTCGTAATCGATATCGTCCTCGTAATCGAATTCTTCTTCCTCTTCCTCGGATTCGCCATCCTCGAAATCGTCGGCGGCATCGTCGTCATCGTCGTCGTCGAAGTCATCGTCGTCGTCGAAGTCTTCGTCGGCGTCATCAAAGCCATCTTCCTCGACATCGTCGAATTCCTCTTCTTCCTCGAAATCGTCGTCTTCGTATTCCTCGAAGCTATCGTCGAAGAAGAGTCCGCCCGACTGAGGCGGATCGATGCGCTGATAATCGAAAACGGCTGTAAGCGCGAGTTCGGGAGCATCGTCCAGCGCGAGTTCGCCGTTTGTGGGGATCATGCCTCATTCCTCCCTGCTTTTAGGTGGCCGAGACCTCGATGCGTCGCGTCCCAATCCAAACGAAAATCTAAAAGAGTATCCGTCGGTCTGTCAACTACGATCGTACAAATAATAAAGCTGCGCTTCGCGGGTTTTGGCCCGATTTGAGCAGGGTTTGACAAGTCGAAGCATATATGTATAATACCACCCTCAAATGGCGGGGAGCGTCCGCGTTCGAGCAGCGGCTAAGGTTAATTTGCACCTCAGGGTCTATGGTCGTCGAGCAGACGGCTTTCACAGTATCTTGAGTCTTTTTCAAGCCGTTTCCCTCGCGGATTCCATTGTCATTAGGTCTTTGAAAGAGTTCGATACCATAGAAATCGACGGTGATTTCGATTGTCCGCCGCGGTTTACTACAGTCTTTAAAGCCGCCCAAGCTTATCGTGCGGCCACGGGGATCAGAACGGGATTAGGCATTTCAGTGGATAAAAAAATCCCCGCAGGCGCCGGTCTGGGCGGAGGGTCGAGCGACGCGGCCGCCATCCTTACGGGATTGGAGGCGCTCTTGCGTGGCGGTCTAGATGCCACGACGATCGGGGATCTCGGGGCATCGATCGGAAGCGACGTTCCGTTTTTCCTATCTGCGGCCGCCGCCTTTGTGTCGGGGCGAGGCGAGATAGTGGATCCCATCGCGGCTCGGGACGATTTTTCCCTGGTCATAGCCTGTCCGGGTTTCTCCATATCGACAGCGGAGGCTTATTCCTGTCTAGATGTGGAAAGACCCGACGGTTCCGCGGAGCCCGACCCGGGGCGCGAGGAACTGGACCTAGCTTATAAAGGCGATATCCGTCAGTGGCCTTTCGCCAACTCCTTCGAGAAGGTCATAGGCCGGACGAGACCCGAAATACTGGAGGCAAAAAACCTCATTACTAGCGCGGGCGCTGCCTTCGCGTCCATGAGCGGTTCGGGGAGCGCAATATACGGGGTTTTCGAGGATGAAAGGACGGAACGAACCGCAATAATCGGACTTCAGGCCGCGGGCTTCTCTACCTTTGCCGTCTCACCGCTTGCGCGATGTTCGACCCTCGATTAGAATCGTAGTATTATCTTCCGCGCGCCCGCAAGGAGAGTCGCAGCCATGGAGATCACGGATATCCGCATCCGAAGGGTTACGACCGAAGGCAAGCTCAAAGCGTACGTGACGGTGACCTTCGACGATTGTTTTGTCGTCCATAATGTCAAGATCATTGAGGGCAAGAGCGGCGTATTCATTGCCATGCCGAGCCGAAAGACGAGAAACGGGGAGTACAAGGATATAGCCCATCCCATTCATCCCGATTTTCGGAGCCGCCTCCAGGATCGGATACTAGAGGCTTACGAGATCGCGCCGCCTGCGGACGCGGCCCCAGCCGACTTCGACTGATATCGTTTTTCCAGTACTGAACGATCGTACTGGGACGTCGGCAAGCGGTAAGCCATCGGACTTTGGCTCCGATATTCGCAGGTTCGAATCCTGCCGTCCCAATATTCACCTATAATCGAATTTTCCAAGGAGACTTTATCATGAATCAGTCCGTATTAAAGGCCGTCCCGCGTGCCCAGACCACCAAGGGCGAGCTCAACCAACTGCGCGCCAAGGGTCAGATACCCGCGGTTATCTACGGGGGCGGCGATCCTGCGATTCCTGTCTTTCTCGACGAAAAGGAATTTCTCAAAGTGGCCTCGGGGATCTCCGAGAGCACCATCCTGGGAATCGAGATCGATGGCAAAAAAAAGCGTGCTTTCGTCAAGGCGCGCCAGAGGAATAGCCTCACTAACAAGATTATCCATATAGACTTCCTTGAGGTCGTATCCGGCCGTCTCCTTCACGCCCGGGTTCCTCTCCATCTCATCGGTATACCCGTCGGCGTGCGCGAGGGCGGCGTCCTCGAGAACCCGGCTCACGAAATAGAGGTCGAGTGCGATCCCGATCACCTGCCCGAGGGGATAGACGTGGACGTCTCTGAGCTCCATGCCAACCACTCGATACACGTGCGCGAGCTCAAGATAGCCGACAAGGTCAAGGTTCTTTCGAGCCCCGAGCTTGTCGTCGCGGTTGTCAAGTTTGCCAAGGAAGAGGTCGTTGTCGCACCCGTCGCGGCGGCTCTTCCCGTCGAGGGCGCAGCAGGTGCAGTCCCCGCGACGGGCGCTGTCGCCGCTCCTGGAGCCGCTCCCGCCGCCGGAGCCCCTCCCGTTGCCGGAGCCGCTCCCGTTGCTGGAGCCGCTCCCGCTCACGGCGCCGGTGCCGCTCACGGCAAAAAGGACGAGAAGAGATGAATTATCGCCGGGGAGCCCCCTCGGTTGGGAGCGGAAACGCCCATCCGAGGAGGGCGCTTGCCCGGTTGCTAGCAAAGGGGGCCGTAAGGCCCTCTTTTTTATAGCCATGGCCCGCCCTCGCCGCGGTGTGGAAGCCGTCCTTCTGGAATTCCTCTCGAGGAAAGGACTGAGCCCTGCAAGCGCGATCGCCGTGGCATATTCGGGCGGTCCGGATTCGACCGCTCTTCTCGCCGCCTTGTCGGCTATAGCTCGGCGCGTACCCATCGCTATCTATGTCGATCATGGCATCAGGGACCGAGGAGAGCTGGACGCGGAGCTTGCGCTAGTCGAAGCTAGCTGTTCTCGGCTCGGGGCCAGGCTCTTTGTGGCTCGAGTGAGAGCGGGCGCCGTGCTTGAGCGAGCCGCGGCGAGCGGCGAGGGCGTGGAGGCCGAAGCGCGGCGCTTCCGCTACGTAGCTTTCCGTACGGCGATGAGGCGTACTGGTGCCGAAGCCCTCCTCCTCGCCCATACTAGGGATGACCAGCTCGAGACTATCCTCATGCGGCTTTTTAGCGGTGCGGGCGCTGGAGGGATCAAAGGCATCCCGGAAGTATCCGGGCCTATTTTCCGTCCTTTCCTCGGCATTGGGAAAAGCGCGCTGCTCGCCTATCTCGCTGGACGAGGAATAGCCTATTCCGTTGATTCAACCAACGCGTCCGAAGATTTCCTGCGGAATAGAATTCGACGCGTACTTGTGAGCGCGCTGGACGCTGACTTTCCGGGTTGGCGGAGAGGCCTGTCGCGTACGGCGGCTAAGGCCGCCCGGGACGAAGAGGCGTTGTCGGCTGCCGCTGCGGCCCTGGCCTTTACAGGCTCGCCCGGCGTGACTGGCGCGCTTTCGGCGTCCTCGGCTCTCCTTCTCGGCGCTCCGGCAGCGGTCGCTTCCAGGGCAATAGTTCGCGCGGCGGGAAGCATTCTAGGAAAGGAACGCTTCTCCTCGGGGATGGCCGCTGCAGCCCTCGATGCGCTGCGTGGAGGCGAGGGTTGCGTCTATCGCGGCGCCGGTCTGGAGCTGCGCATCCGAGATGGGCTCGCCATATTGCGCCGCGGCCTTGATTTTCCTAAGGCAGGCGGCTATTTTGTATTCATTGACCGACCACGCCGGGTACGTGTCGGCTCTCTCGAAGTGAATGCTTCGTGGAGAGTGGACGGCAGTTCCGGGATCCGCGCCGACGCATTCCGTTTTCCCCTCGTCGTTCGATCGCGTAGGCCAGGCGACGCCATCGCCCTTAAGGATGGGACAAAGCGACTGGACGCGCTCTTCTCTGAGTGGGCCTTACCGGAAAAAGCGCGCGGCTTGGCGCCTGTAGTCGAGGATCGTGACGGCATTGTCGCCGTTCTCGGCTTGGGCTTCGGCGGGAAGGATAGGTATCGCGCGCTCCCGAAGGGAGTATGCCCTGTAGGCGAATGCGCGCGCTTTCTCTCGGTCATCGTGAAAGGAGCCTAAGCCCCGATGGATTTCGACGATCAGAATCCGCCCCCGCAGCGCAAGAATGGGAAAGGGCCCGAGGGTCCCGCTCGCGGCAGCCGGGCCGCGCTCGCCCTATTTTTATCCTTGGGCGTGCTTTTTGCCGCCATGTTCCTATTCAACGACCGCGGGGTTGCCAACGAGATAACCTATTCGTCCTTCCTCAACAGCCTGGACCAGGGCGAGGTGGACTCGGTCAAGATACTAGACCAATCGGAGATACAGGGAACCCTCAAGGGCAAGACTGGCGCGCAGGCCATCTTTAAAACGATGATACCCTACGCGGACCCTAACCTTCTCGATCGCCTCCGAGGCAAGGAAGTAAAGGTCTCCGGCGGGCTCAAAGGCGCAAGTCCTTGGCAGGTCATCATGGAGTTTGCCCCTTGGCTCTTCGGCTTCTTTATTATTTGGCTCATGCTGAGGCAGGTGCAGGGCAATAACAAGGCTTTCAGCTTCGGCAAGAGCCGGGCTAAGCGCTACGTCGAGCCAACGAAGAAGACCACCTTCGCCGACGTCGCCGGCCAAAAGGAAGCCAAGTACGAGCTCCTCGAGGTCGTAGACTATCTTAAGAACCCGCAAAAATTCATAAAGATGGGCGCTCGAATACCCAAGGGCGCCCTCCTCATCGGGATGCCGGGCACGGGCAAGACCCTCCTCGCAAAAGCGGTGGCGGGCGAGGCCAACGTTCCCTTCTTTCACATGTCAGGGTCCGACTTCGTCGAAATGTTCGTCGGAGTAGGCGCCAGCCGCGTCCGGGATCTTTTCGAGCAAGGCAGGCGAAGCGCGCCTTGCATCATCTTTATCGACGAGCTCGACGCCGTGGGGCGCACGCGAGGCGCCGGCTACGGCGGCGGGCACGATGAGCGCGAGCAGACGCTCAACCAGATGCTCGTGGAGATGGACGGTTTCGATACGAAGGACGGAGTAATCATCCTCGCTGCCACGAACAGGCCAGACGTTCTCGATCCCGCCCTGCTCCGACCCGGGCGCTTCGATCGTCAGGTAATCGTCGCGATGCCCGATGTCCAGGAGCGCGAGGATATACTAGCCATACACATGAAGAAGATACCGGTAGATCCCGAGGTGGACGTCAAGCGCCTTGCCCGCGGCACCCCGGGCACTTCCGGCGCCGACCTCGCGAACCTAGTCAACGAGGCGGCCCTGTTCGCTATCCGCAAAAGCAAGGACACCGTTTTTATGGATGACTTCGAGGACGCCCGCGACAAGCTGCTTATGGGCGTCGCGCGCAAGAGCCTGGTCATAACCGACGAGGAGAAGCGCGCCACGGCCGTTCACGAGGCGGGGCACGCTCTGCTTCACTATCACCTTCCCCACTCAGACCCGCTGCACAAAGTCTCGGTTGTGCCCCGAGGCAGGGCTCTCGGCATGGCGATTTCACTCCCGGAGAAGGACGTGTACTCGCGCGCCAGGTCCTGGCTCGAGGATAGGATCGCCATCATGTACGGCGGATTCGCCGCCGAGAGGCTCGTCTACGGCGAGACTACTACCGGCACCGCCCAGGACATACGCCAGGCCACCGATTTCGCGCGAAAGATGGTCTGCGAATGGGGAATGGCCGACCAGATGGGCCCCGTGGCCTACGGCCAGGAAGAAGAGCCAATTTTCATCGGCAAAGAGATAGCCCAGCACAAGGACTACTCCGAGAACACGGCGATGAGCATCGACGAGGCTATTAAAAAAATACTCGAAGCCGCCCTCACGCGCGTGACCGCCATACTTAAAGAGCATCGCGACCAGCTGGATAAACTCGCCGACGCCCTCGTTTCGAGGGAAACCCTCGAGGATTCCGAGATCCGCGTCCTGCTCGGATTTCCGCCCCGGGAGCGGAGGGCATAGCCGTGACGGCTCGGCGTCCGGCGGGTTTAGCCGCTATGGCCGCCCTGGCCTTGGCCCTTGGGTCAGCGTTCGCGGCGGCCCAGGGTTCAATCGAGGTGGCCCGCGCGCTTCTAGACGAGGCTCGGCAAGCCGCGGGCATCGGCGATTGGGCGAGCGCAGCCGACTGCCTTTCTGAAGCCTCGCTGCAAGATCCCGGCGATGCCGATATCCTTTACCTCGCTTCTCTCGCGTCGATAAAAAGGGCTATGCCCCTTGCGGACTCCCTCGGAAAGCTCAACGCCGCCCTCTCGACAGGACGTTTCACGTATTATTCGAAATCGGACGCCTCATTGCTCAAGGCCGAGCTGCTGGTCCGCGAACGCCGCTGGAAGGAAGCGCTGGACGCCCTTGGACCGCCCGGATCGGAATCGGCGGCCGACCCGGCCTATCGCCTTATTCGCGCACGAGCCTTTTCGGGCATGGGGGATAAAAATGCCTACACAGCCGAACTGCGTGAGGCTCTGAGGCGCTTTCCCGACGATCCGGCTTTCGCGCGTCTCTTCCTCTCCCGAGCTGGGAGCATTCCCTCGCCTGCCGAGGCGCGGGAGCTGGGCGATATCATCCTAAGTCGGCTAACTCGCTATTCGCTCGTTGACTCCGAATTGCCCGTTCTCGCCGCCCCCCTCATGGCGAGCATCTCTGCCAAGCGGGACGCTGTCCTCGCGTATCGCGCAACGGGGGGCTCGAGCGCAGCCGCTACTCTAAGGGCGCTCGAGTACGGCCTCATCGACGAAACCGCCGCATCGGCGGAGCTGCTGTCCGGTCTGCGGCCCCTAGCCTTGAACGACATCTCATCCCTTTTCGCCCTCGCGGGGAGTCCGTCCGGGAGGGATGCGGTCCTATCCGCCCTCTCCGCCTGGTCGGGAGAAGTCGAGGTTGACAGCGATAGCGATGGCATCGCGGAGGGCATCTTCTCGCTATCCAAGGGGCTCGTGACCGGTTGGAAGCTCGATTCCAACCAGGAGGGCGAATATAAAGATCGCGCCTCTTTTATCGACGGCCTCCCGACGACACTCGTTCTCATGCGCGAGGGGCTCGAGATAGATGTCCAGTACTTTGATTACCCAGCCGTCGCCTCGGTCGCCTTTGTCGAAAAAGGGGAGAAGCGAGGCTATTCTTTCGCGCCCGAGGCCCTTTCCTTTTCTCCCCTAGCGATGCGGCCCTTTGCAGGATCCGGAAGATCGGCGCTGTTCTTTCCTGCTTCGAACCCTGTCCCCGATCCGAGCGAGCGCTCCTGCGCGGCGGCTGCCTTGAGCGTAACCGTCGATTCGGGATCGTCGCGAAAGGTGACCCTCCTCGACAAAGGCATAGCCCTGTCCGCAACGAGCTACAAGGGCGGGATATTGTTCTCGACGACCTCGTATGATCGCGGCCAGCCGGCGCTTGAACGCGTAGATACCGACGGGGACGGCCGCTTCGAAACGGAACGAGGCTATATAACCGGAGCGGATGGAACTTCGGTAATCGCGTGGTTTCGTACAGACGCTGACGGCGACGGCGTTTTCGAATATTGCGAGCAGACGGTTTTCCCCTTTCGCAAAGAATGGGACTACGACGGCAACGGAAGTGTCGATGCGCTGCAATTCCAGTTGACCGACGGTTCTATCGAGGAGGAGTTCTCTTCCCGCCTCGACGGTCGACTCGACGAGACGATGATTGTCAAGTCGGGGAGGATCATCTCCTTGTCCAGGGAGGGCGCCGCCCTGGCTCTGCAACCCGACTCCAATCCTCAGCTAACGTGGATAGGCAAAAAAAGCTTCAATTTAGGGCGTAACCTTCCTTTGGGAGAGGGCATTTTCTATTATATGGGCAAGCGGTATCGATTAACTCGCCTCGGCGATCGCGCCTTCGCGGAGATCATCCCATGACGCCGAGGGCAGGGTGGGTCGCGGCTCTCGCGGCCTGGGCGCTGCTGTTTGCCTGCTCTTCGACGCCTCGCGGGGATAGCCTTGAGACGGCCCCGACCTATTCAAAGCTCAAGTTGGAAGAGCTAAAAAGCCTTTCCCGCTCCGACCCCGAGCGCGCCCTCGAGGCGATAGCCGCCATCCTCGACGAGAATCCGGCGCAAAGGCCGGCTGAGGGTCCCTCGGAAATCGAGCTCACCGGCCTCGCCTCGGAGGCCGAGACCGCCGTCGAGACTGGGTACCGTTCCGCCCTGGCGTCCAAGGATTATCCGGCAGCCCTCGCTCGCCTCGACGACCTCAAGGCTTTGAGCTCGCATAATGGGCTCTCCGCCCTTCTCTCGCCGAGCGCCGCCGCGGAGGCGGCCTCATGGCGGGATAAGCGCAATTCCCTGCTTGTAGACGAAGCCGAGGATTTCTTTTCCAAGGCGAAGTCTACGGCCGCCTTCCTGGTCTATCTTTCGGCATTGGATGGGGGCAGGGCGCTTTCTCCCGATTTTTCCGCCTCGGAGCTGTCCCTCTGGGCTATCAGGGCGCTCGAAGCTCGCGATAGGCGATCCTTGAAACTATTCTGCGGCGAGCTCTCCGCGCATTCCTTCCCTTTGCCCACGGGCGCCGAGGAATTCCTGGCTTCTCGCGATTCGATGGCTAAGATGCGTTCGGGCGTCGTCACGATCTGGGTGGACAAGGGCATTAAGATAGAGCAGGGGATGGGCCTGCCCGATCGCGTCCTCGGCACGGGTTTCTATATAGACCGCTCCGGTTACGTTTTGACTAATTACCACGTTATATCGAGCGAGGTGGACCCCAAGTACAAAGGCTACTCGCATATGTCCGTCAAGCCCGCAGACGCGCCCGAGACAAGGATAGGGGCAAAGGTGGTCGGCTACGATCGCCTCCTCGACCTCGCCCTCATCAAGGTCGATACCGTCCCTAACTATGTTTTCTCGCTAACCGACGACGCCGACTTGGCCCCGGGACAGAAGATTTTCGCGATAGGCTCGCCCGCAGGCCTCGAGGATACGGTGACCTCGGGCATAGTGAGCGCTGTAGGCCGCAAGATACTGCAGACCGGCGACGTGATACAGGTCGATGCCGCTCTCAACCCCGGCAACTCCGGCGGCCCCCTCCTCGACGAGTCGGGGGCTGCGGTCGGAGTGGTTTTCGCGGGCATGCCCCAATTCCAGAACCTGAATTTCGCTATTCCCTCTTCGTGGATCATTAAGGTTTTACCCGATCTTTTTAGGGGTGGGGAGCTGAAAAGGGCATGGATCGGCATCGCCCTCGCGGAAAAAGAATCGGGTCCGGCTAGCGCGGGAATCGAAGTCACCTATCGCCACCCCTCCGTCGCGGCGGGCCTAGAGGAAGGCGACCGCCTCCTCGATATCGACGGAGAACAACCCAAGGACGTCGCCTCCGCCCAGGCGATGATGCTAAGCCATAGTCTCGGCAGCCTTATCCACCTACGCGTGGCAAGCGCGGGAAAGGAGAGGGTCGAACTGCGATATCTCGGCGAACGGCCTTTTTCCCCTCTCGAATCCGCGGTCAGGCTGGATAGACAGGATAGGCTTTTCCCCGCTCTCTTCGGCATGTCCCTGACCTCTCTGCCCGGTCGCTTCTTCGAAACCTCCAACTTCAGCGTGGCCAAGGTATGGCCGGGTTCGATAGCCGATGAGTCAGGGCTCTCCGAGAACGATCCTATTTCCCTGAAACGCTTCTCTGTCGACCGAGAGCAGAGGGCGGTCATTATTCAAATCTACGTGAAGAAGCGAAAAGCCGGTTTTCTGGAGAGCATCATCCAGATACCGGCCAACCTCGATATACCCGACTTCATCTAATATACGCGGCCTCTTTTACTCTTGGGACGCGGTATTGCTTTTTTTCCGTGGCGATCTATAGTTAAAAAAACAGGAGAGAAAAATATGAAGGAAGGCTTTGCCGCAACGGCACGCTAGCGCCAATACTCAACGTGAATCGCCTCGTGTCCGTCGCGCAGAGAGCGGGGCATAGGCGGCGGCGGGAGGAGCTTAATGATAGACGCAGTCACCAACTTCATGGATGAGACATACCCGATCGAGAATAGCTTCGATGTCGAGATGATGGGGATGGGCGGGCAATGCTTCGCCCAGGAGGCTGCGGCTGGGGAGCGTTTGGCGGGGACCACATGAAGGAAGGCAAAGATATTCTCATCGTAGAGGACGAGAACATCGTCGCCCTCGACATGAGAATGCGCCTCGAGGCCATGGGCTACCGCGTCATCGACGTAGTGGACACCGGCAGCCTGGCTATCGAGCGCGCAACCACCCTCGAGCCCGACCTGGTTCTCATGGACATCAAGCTCAAGGGTGATCAGGATGGCATCGAAGTAGCGGGGCAGCTGCGTGAACACGCGGAAATACCCGTCATATTCGTCACCGCTTTCACCGATGAGCGCACCCTTCAGCGGGCAAAGCACGCGAGCCCCTATGGCTATATAGTAAAGCCCTTCCACGAGCGCGAGCTGAGGATAGCGATCGAGCTCGCCCTGTACAAGCACCAGTATGAGCTGTCGCTGCGTAGGGCGAGGGACATCGCCGAGGAAGCCAACCAGGTAAAGGGCGAGTTCCTCGCCAATATGAGCCATGAGCTCAAGACTCCGCTCAACAGCGTCATCGGCTTTACCGAGCTCGCCTTGGCTGTCTCCAAGGAGAATGAACAGGGAGAGTACCTGGCAATGGCCCTCTCCTCCGCCAAGTCCCTTCTCACCCTGATCGACTCGATCCTCAATTTCGCGCGCATGGAGGCGGGCAGGCTCACTGCCGTAATCGCGCCCTTTTCTCTCGACGAGCTGCTCGGTGAATGCGCCGACTCCCTCGCGATGAGAGCCTATGCGAAAGGGCTCGAAGTGAACTTACGGCGCGACAGCGCGATACCCGACGCCCTTATCGGCGACTCCTCCCTGCTCAAACACGTCCTTCTCAACCTGCTGGACAACGCGGTCAAGTTTACCGAGAGCGGGCGCATCCGACTCGGCGCCTTTCTCTGCGAACAGTCCGCTCGCGCGGGTTGCGGACCTACCGTCGAGTTCGAAGTGGCGGATACGGGCATCGGCATGCCTCGCGATAAGATCGACTTCGCTTTCGAGCGCTTCACTCAGCTCGATGCGTCCAAGACTAGGAAGGCGGGAGGGACGGGGCTCGGCCTTGCGATCGTCGCCAAATCGGTGGAGCTCATGAAAGGCATTCTCTCCGTCGAGAGCGAGGCGGGCCGAGGCACGCGCTTTTCCCTGCGCCTGCCATTCGAGCTTGGCACCGAGGAAGGACATAATGAGGTCGCCCTTCGCCCTCCGCTCCCCGTCGCTGTCATAGGCTTCGACGACGAGAGCTTCGACGACGCTTCGCTCGTGCTCGCGCGACTGGGATTCGCGGCCCGGCGGGCCGGCGGTTTTGACGAGGAATGGCTGTCTGGCGAGCGGATTATAGTAGCCGACGAGCGTGCGGCCGTAGCGGCCGGCGAAGGCGTCATCGATAAGCTCAAGTCGCGGCTCATAATCGGGACGAGGTTCGGCGGAAACGTCCGCTCGAGCTTCGGGAAGAGTCCTGGAATATACTTCACTCCATTACCCATTCGGGCCGACTGCCTCAGGGACACGGTATCCGCCCTTTTCCCCTCCATCGGCGAAGGGGGGGGAAACGAAGGTCCGAAGTCTGGAGGCAAGGCTCGGTACGATCCGCAGAGCCTGCGCGACGCGAAGATCGCCCCCGAAAAGCTTTTCGAGAAGCCGCCTGTTCGACCTGTCTCGATATCGACAGCGGAGGGGAAGACCATCCTATTGAGGCTGGCGGATGTCTTGGATGCCGCCGCCGCAACAGGCTCTTTCGCGGTGGCCGAGCGAAAAGCCAAGGAAGCCCAGAGCGTCTTTGCGGGGGACGCTTTCGGGTCGCGACTGGCCTTCTCGGCCTTGCTACTGGCGAGGAAGGGCGACGCCGCGGCGCTCGAGGACGCTGCGGCGAAGATGCGAGCCGTTGCAAGCGAGAAAGGGGAGGAAGCATGAAACTGCTTGTAGTCGAGGACGATTTCGGAAGCCGCCGCATGATGCAAAAGCTGCTCGAGCCCTACGGGAACGTAGATCTAGTAGTGGACGGCGAGGAAGCGGTCGAGGCCTTCAAGATGGCTTGGGAAGAATCCGAGCCATACGATATCGTTTTCATGGACATAATGATGCCCAAGATGGATGGGCACGACGCGCTCAAGCGGTTGCGCGAGCTCGAGCGAGAAATGGGCGTCAAGAGCGCGAACGAAGCGAAGGTGATCATGACCTCGGTCCTCGAGGATCCCAAAAATGTCATAGAGGCTTATTATGGCGGTTCGGCTACGAGCTATCTAATCAAACCCATAGACCGCGAGAAGCTCGAGGACGAGCTCGAGCGCTTGGGCGCCCGAGCGAGGCTCTAGGGGGAACGAGATGACCAGGATCGTGATAGTCGAGGACGAGTCCATCGTCGCGCTCGACATAAAAAATTACCTCGAGCGGTCCGACTATGCGGTCGTGGGTTTGTTCTCGTCGGGCGAGGAAATGCTGGAACGCTTCGGCGAGCTAAAGCCCGACCTTATACTCATGGATATCAAGATCAAGGGCGATCTCGACGGCGTCGAGACAGCTCATCTCGTCCACGAGCGCCATAGAATTCCCGTCGTCCTCCTCACCGCCTTTACTGACGATGAGACCATCGCCCGAGCCAAGATAACCCAGCCCTTCGGCTACATCATAAAGCCCTTCGAAGAGAGGGAGCTGAGGATATCCATCGAGATCGCCTTATATCGCGCGCTTATGGAGCGGCGCCTCATGGAGAGCGAGGAACGTTACCGCAATCTCTTTCATGAGGGCATATCCGGCAATTTCCTCGCCGACCGCGAGGGGCTCGTCATCGAGGCGAATCCAGCATTCCGTTCCCTCGCGGGCCTCGCTTCCGGCGAAAGCTTGCCGCGTCTCGAGCTGCTTTTCGGCGACCCCTCCGCCTTGACCTCATTTATGGAAACGGTGAGATCGGGGAGAAGACTCGAGCTCGCCGAGCTTCCGCTGCGCTCGATCGACGGGCGGGACCTCGTCGTGCTTGCGAACGCGGCGGCCGTCTATGATGCGGAAGGGCTTATCTGCGGCCTGAGGGGCGAGCTCATCGATACCACCGAGCGCCGCAGGCTCGAGGAGCGGCTTTCCCAGGCGAACAAGATGGAAGCCGCCGGCAAACTGGCCGGGGGCATCGCCCATGATTTCAACAATATCCTAACCGCTATCCTCGGCTACTCGAATCTGCTGGCGGACGAGCTGCCCGCCGAGGGCACGGCGCGCGAAGATATCGAGGGCATCCGCAAGGCGGCGGGCAGGGCCTCCAACCTGACGCGTCAGTTGCTCGCCTTCTCGAGGCGCCAGCCATTTTCGCCGAAAGTCCTCGACCTCAATGCGGCCGTTCAAGACGCGGAAAGGCTGCTTCGCCGGATTCTCCCCGAGGACATACTCCTCTCTCTATCGCTCAGCCGCCGCGAGGCGTCGGTGGTCGCCGATCCAGCCCAGATCGAGCAGATTCTTCTCAATCTCGCCTTAAACGCGAAGGACGCCATGCCCTTGGGGGGTGAATTGCGCATCTCGACGGCCGTCGAGCTCGTCGATGCGCCGCGTTCCGTCGGCCTTGATACTCTCGCGCCCGGAAGCTATGTCCTCCTCGGCGTCGTAGACACGGGCACGGGCATCCCGGACGATATCCTAGATAAAATTTTCGAGCCCTTCTTTACGACCAAGCCCAAGGACAGGGGAACGGGTCTTGGCCTCTCTACAGTCTACGGCATAGCGCGGCAATTGGGCGGCGCTGTCGGCGTCGCTTCGCCTTCGGGGATGGGCGCCTCGTTTGCCGTGTATATACCCTACGCCTCGGGCGCGAGCGCGAGCTCGGAGGCGCAGCCCGAGAAGTCGGTATGGCCGGATATAACCGCGGCTACCGTCCTCTTTGTCGATGACGATGACGAAGTCCGCGTCCTCGCCTCGCGCCTTCTCGCCAAAGGAGGGCATCATGTCCTCGTCGCGTCGAACGCCGGCGAAGCCCTACTAATAGCCGATAGCTACGGCCCCTCGATAGACCTACTGGTGACCGACACGGTAATGCCCTTCATGGATGGTCACAGCCTCGCGCGGCGCATATGCGCGAAGATCCCCTCGGTGGGCCTGCTTTTCATCTCGGGCCATCCGGGACGAGGCAACGATCCCGAAGATGAAGGCCGCTTCCTGGCGAAGCCCTTCACGGAGGCGGAACTCGCCCAGGCGGTGACACGCGCCCTTAGCCAAGCGCGGCGCGCCGAGAGTCAGGCGCATTAGGCGGAGCCTAGAGCGAGCTTATAGAGCCGGGATTCCGCCTCCATCATCGCCTTCGCGCCGAGCGCCCGCTCGCCGCGCGGAACGTCCACGGCGAAGGAGTCGATTACCCGAGCGGGCCTGGGAGAGAGGACGACGGCGCGGTCGGCGAGATACGCGGCCTCCTCGACATCGTGGGTCACGCAGACCACGGTGCGCCTTTCCTCTCGCCAGAGATCCAGGAAAACATCCATCAGCTCGAGCTTCATTCTGATGTCCACCGCTTGGAAGGCCTCGTCTAGGAGGAGGATGTCGGAAGGATAGGCGAAGGCGCGCACGAGGGAGAGGCGCTGCCTCATGCCCCCGGAGAGCTCGCCCGGCCTCAAGAGCGCGGCTTCCGACAGTCCGGCGGCGGCGAGGAAGCGATCGACGCGCGCGAGCGCTTCGGTGCGGGCGCGAGCTCTTATGTGCGCAGGCCCCGAGTCCTGAGCAAATGCGCCCGAGAGGGCGAAGGCGGCGTTCTCGCGGCAATCCAGCCAGGGGAGGAGCCTCGACTCTTGGAAGGCGTAGGAGAAGCGGCAGTCTTTGAATCCGATGCGTTCGCCCGAGTCGAGCTCCTTTAGGCCGGCTATCAGGTTGAGCAAGGTAGTCTTGCCACAGCCCGAGGGCCCGAGAAGGACGGTGATGGACTCGCTCGCGAGATCGAGCGAAATCCCGTCGATTACGGAGACGCCGTCGTATGAGGCGCGCAGCTGTCGGAGCTCATAAGCCACGGAGCGATGCCCTCCTCGCCGCGAAAGCGAAAGCCCATTCGGTAAGGCCGCAGAGAGCGACCGCGGCGAGAGCCCAGGCGAAAACGTCGGCCGACTCGAGGAGGAGTCGGGAATCCTGCATTCCCGAGCCTAAGGCCCTCGCGGGCTGGCTCAGGATTTCGCCGGCCACGACTACTTTCCACGACAGGCCGAGGGCATTCTTCGCGCCGGATATCAGGTGAGGAGCGGCCGACGGCAGGCGCAGTTTCAGGAATACTTCACGCCGCGGCACGCGGAAGAGGGCGGCCATCTCGAGGAGTCGGGGGTCCGCCGCATTCGCTCCGACCGCGGCGCTTGTGGCCATTATCGGGAAGGCCATGAGGAAAGCCGTGAAGATGGGAACGAAGCCTGCGGGGAACCAGAGGAGGGCGATAAGGACGAGGGCCAAGACGGGCGTCGCCCTGATGGCGGTCAAGATGGGCGCGAGGGCCGCGCCGAATAGAGGCCGGAGACCGGAGGCGAGGCCCGCGGCTATGCCTATCAGCGCCGAAAGCGTAAAGGCGGCGAGCCCCCTGAGGAAGGTCGCCCCTAGGTCGGAGAGGAAACGCGGCGTCGGATAGAGGGTCAAGGCCGCGGCGAAGACGCGGGCAGGCGAGGGCAGGACGATTTCCTTACCCATCGCGAGCGAGGCGGTCTCCCATGCGACGAGGAGGAGGACTAGGCCTGCCGTTCCCGCAGCGACGCGGGAACGCTTAGTCGAAGGAGGCGTAGAAGCCATCGTCGGGGAGCTTGCCGCCCACTGATAGGGGAGATAGCTCGAGGAAGACGCCGAGCAGGGCCTCTACGGCGGGCCTCGCGGCCTGCGCCGGGGCGAAGACGAACGCCGAGAGGGGAATGGCTTTGGCGGCGATGCCCGCCTTGAGGCCGAGCTCATGCTTCTCGACGAGGGCGCCAGCCTCTGCGGGATTGGCAAGGACCCAGTCGATCGAGGCGGCGTAAGATCGCAGTATCGCCTTCACTGCCTGAGGCCGCTCGGAAACGAGCTTCGACGAGACGACGAAGGCTGTCATCGGGTAGCTCGCCTGTCCTGTTTGCTTAGTCCAAAGCGCGCCGAGATCGAGGGGGGATCGCAGATCGGGATTGGCCAGACGAGCCATCGTAGCGAAGGGCTCCGGCAATATCGCGTAAGCGATTTTGCCCGCGGCGATCGCCGCGGCGGTCTCGGGGTAGGGCAGCGAATAATCGAGGCGTATATCTTTGTCGGGATCCATCCCCGCGCCTTTTAGCAGCGCTCTAAATAGGAAATCGGGCGTCGCTCCCTGCCCGGCCACATTGACCTTCTTGCCTTTTAGGTCGGCGATAGATGCTATCGTCCGATCGATGCTGAGGAAGGAGACCATGCCGTCGCCCACAATCGCCGCAAGCCTTAGTCCTATGCCCGCGCTATAAAGCTTAGCTGCCACGTTGACGGGAAGTACGCCTGCGTCGTACTCGCCCGAGACGAGCTTGGCTATCATTAGGTCGGCGCTCGGCACGCCGACGAACTGCGCTTTCGAACCGTCGGATAGCAGGGGAGGGGTTTCGAAAAGCTGTACCATGCTTATGCCCGAAGGGCCTTTAAGAGCGCCCACGACTATTTGCTTAGGGGCGGCGGCGGCCGCAAAGGAAAATATCATAAAAATCGCGGTCGGCGCGAAGCTGCGGAAGGCTTTGTTCATCATCAATCCTCCATATTCATGATACCGCCGAACGCTGGCCTTTTTCTATGCCTTCGGCTATATTCGAAATGTGACATGCGCGCAATGCGGCGAACGCGAGGCTATGGTCTTCATTCGGCGGAATGGCGAGAGCGGCGAGGGCTGCGATGTGGCCCTTTGCGAAGCTTGCGCCAAGGGCAGGGGCATAAGCGCCAGCAAGGGCGGCCTCGAGCTCAATATAGACGACTTGATAAGCGTCGGCCTCGATGCATCCCGCGCCCCAGGTAGGCCTATATCCTGCCCCGTCTGCGGCCTGGAGCTCGGCGCGTTAAAGCGCGAGGGCAGGCTCGGTTGCTCAAGCTGTGCCGACGTCTTTTTCGAGGAAATTGTCAAAGCTATTGGGCGCAGGGCGATAGCCGTTTCGGCGGAGGACGAAGTCCACAAGCCTCTCGCCGCCGCGGCTCAAATAGCCGGCGCGGAGTCGCAGCGACTTAAGGCCGAGCTCGAGTCGGCAATCGCTTCCGAGGACTACGAGAAGGCCGCCCAGTGCCGCGACGAGCTGTCGCGCATGCTCAGCGCTGCTACAGGCGCTTACGCATCCCTTCCGGTTTTTGCCTCAGACTTCCCGCTAGACCCGAATTCCTTATCAGACGCCACGGGCCCGGAGGACGATGTCGTGCTCTGGAGCTCGGCGGAAGTCTACCGCGACATAACGGGCCTGGCTTTTCCCGGTTCTCCGCGCGGTCCATCCGCTCCTTCGCGTTCGCTCCTCCTTGAAAAAATCCTCTCCTACGGCTCCTGGAAGGCTAAGTCCATGGCCGAGCTCGGCCCCGTCGGGAGGCGTTCCCTTTCGGAGCGCGGCGTCGTGCTGCGAGGCTATGCGGCCGACGACGACGCGGTCCTCATCTCTTCCGCGGCCGAAGGCGCATACGCCATCCTCGACGAGGGAGACCACCTGCGCGTCAGGGGCCAGCGTCCCGGTCTCGACGCTATGGCCGCCCTCGCTCCCCCCCTCGCTTTCGCCCTTCGCCTCGGACAGGACTTCGAATTCGCGCGCAAGAGCGGCATCGGCTGGATCAGCTCACGGCTTGCGGATTGCGGCCTCGGATCTTCTCTCTCGGTTACCGTCCATCTACCCGCCCTCGCCGCGACCGGCATGCGCGACCGTCTGTTCCGCGCGCTTTTAGCCGATGGCGTGGTCGTCCGAGGGTTCTATTCCTCGGGCGAGGAGTCCGTCGGCTCGGTATACGAGCTCGGCATCGAGCCTTCGGCCGTGAATTCGGTCGAAATGCTGGTCTCAAGCATCACCGCCGCCGCCGTCAAGGTCATCGCGGCCGAGCGCCGCGCGCGGGCGGAGATATCCGAGCGGGGGCGCGATGCCCTCGTCGATGCGGAGGGCCGGGCATTTGGCATAATCCGCTACTGTGGACTCTTGGTCGCCGAAGAAGCCGCTTCCCTCGTATCCATCCTCCGCCTAGGGGCGCTTCGTGGCTCGTTTACAGGCGTCGATCAGAGCTCCCTCGCTCTCCTTCTCACTGCCTTGGGTCCGGGCTCCGTCGCCCTCGCACAGGGCTTGCGCGAGATGCCCGCGGCGTCCACCATAGACTCATTGAGGGCTCGTCTGGTAAAGGATGCCTTCGCTCGCGCCGAATATAGAGTTGAGGAGGGCGCCTGATGTTCAAAGGACTGACCCATCGCGCTCAGCGCGTGCTCACCGTTCTCGCCCAGGAAGAAGCCAAACACGGCAGAGCGGATCAGGTCCTGCCCGAGCATATCCTCCTCGCGATCATCAAGGAAGGGGAGGGCATAGGCTTCAAGGCGCTCCGCAGCCTCAAGATCGACACCTTCGAGCTCCGCGACGAGCTCGAGCGCTCGATAGAGAAGCGCCGCGCAAGCGTGCTCATCGGGGACTTGCCCCTCTCCAGGCGTTCGCGCTCCCTTCTCGAAGGCGCCGCCGAGGAGGCTAACATGTCGGGCTCCGATTACATAGGCACGGAGCACTTCGTCGTAGCGGCCGCGCGCGAGCAAGGGGCCGCCCTTGAAGCCCACCTCGCGCGCATCGGCGTCTATTACGAGCAGCTGCGCGCCGCCGTACGACTGCTCCGCGAGCCCCAGGCCGACGAACGCAGGGAGCGATCGCCGCCGCGATCCGACGCCCGGACCGAGGGCAAGGGGGCCGCTGGGGGGCGAACGCCGCTGCTCGACGAGTTCGCCCGCGACCTTACCGCCCTGGCGCGCGAGGGCAAGCTCGATCCCGTGGTCGGCCGCGAAAGGGAGATCGGCCGCATCATACGCATACTCTCGCGCAGGACCAAGAACAACCCCGTCCTCGTCGGCGAGCCCGGCGTCGGCAAGACGGCGATCGTAGAGGCCCTCGCTCAGCGCATCGCGCGGGACGAGGCTCCCGGGGCCCTCGCGCGCAAGCGGATACTCGCTCTCGACCTCGCCGCCGTTGTGGCGGGCACTAAGTACCGCGGCGAATTCGAGGAGCGCCTCAAGAGGATAATGAAGGAGATCGCCCTTTCTGGCGGCATTATCCTATTCATCGACGAGATACACACCGTCGTCGGGGCGGGCAGCGCCGAGGGCACGATAGACGCGTCCAACATGCTCAAACCCGCCCTGTCCCGCGGGGAGATCCAGTGCATCGGCGCGACCACTCTAGACGAATACCGCAAGCGCTTCGAGAAGGACGCAGCCCTCGTACGGCGCTTCCAGCCAGTGCTTATCGAGGAGCCCGGAGCGATCGAATCGATCGAGATCCTCGAAGGCGTCAAAGCTCGCTACGAGGAATTCCACGGAGTCACCTACACGCGCCGAGCCGTCGAGGCCGCGGTAGAGCTCGCTCGGCGCTACGTGTCCGACCGCTTTCTTCCCGACAAGGCCATCGACCTCCTGGACGAGGCGGGGGCGCTCAAAAAAATGGGGGGGCCCTCGAGGCCGAGCGAGCTCGCCGAAGTCGAGGGAGAGATACGCCGCCTCACCGAGGACAAGCTCGCCCTCGTATCCACCCAGAACTACGAGCGCGCCGCCGAGGTGCGCGACCGGGTCCGCAAGCTCAAGGCGCGGCTCGAGGGACTCAAGGCCGAGTGGGAGGAATCCAGCCGCGACGAGCGCGCGAGCGTAAACGAGGAGGAGGTCCGCGAAGTCCTTTCCGAGGCGACGGGCATACCCCTCGCCCGCCTCGCGCAAGGCGACGTGGAGCGCCTGCTTCACCTCGAGCGAGAACTGCATAAGCGCGTCATAGGACAGGACGAGGCTATCGGCTCCATCGCGTCGGCTATACGCCGCTCGCGCTCGGGCGTATCGGACGGCCGCAGGCCGATGGGCTCCTTTATCTTTCTAGGGCCGACCGGCGTGGGCAAGACCCTCGTCGCCAAGAGCCTGGCCGAGTACCTCTTCGGGACGGAGGACGCGCTCATCAGAATCGATATGTCCGACTTCATGGAGAGGCATAACGCGTCCCGCCTCGTCGGCTCGCCGCCCGGCTACGTCGGCTACGATGAAGGCGGCATGCTCACGGAGCGCGTTAGGCGTCATCCATATAGCGTCGTCCTCTTCGACGAAATCGAGAAGGCTCATCCCGAAGTATTCAACCTCCTTCTGCAGCTCCTCGAGGAAGGCGAGCTTCGCGACAACCTGGGCCATGCCGTATCCTTCAGGACAAGCGTCGTCATAATGACGAGCAATGCCGGCGCCCGCGAAATATCCTCGAAGGGCCTCGGCTTCAGACCCGAGGATAGGCTGCTGTCCTATTCGGAGATAAAAAGCTCCGCCCTGTCCGAGCTCAAGCGCCGCTTCAACCCCGAGTTCGTCAACCGCGTCGATGACATCGTCGTCTTCAAGCCTCTGGACAAGGGCGAGGCCCGGCAGGTGCTCGAGCTGCTGATAGCCGAACTCTCCAGGCGCCTAGGCGAGCGCGGCATAGCCCTCGTGGTAAAAGAGGCGGCCAAGGCCTATCTCGCCGCCAAGGGCTACGACCCGACCTATGGAGCGAGGCCCATGCGACGCGTAATCCAGTCCGAGGTCGAGGATCCGCTGTCAGCGCGCATCCTCGAGGGAGAGCTCCCGCCAGGAACTTCGGCGGTGGTCGATCGGAAGGGCGACGCTCTCGTTGTGAAAGCCAGACGAGCGAAGGTCGCGAGTCCGCGGCCCCCCGTGCCCAGTGTCTAGGAAGCTTCGTCCCCGATGAGGGAGCGCAGCTCCTTGATCCTCGCTTCGTCGAGCTTTACCGAGAGGTTCTTCTCATGAGCCGGAAGGACGAGTCCCTTCGGGCCGTCCTTGGCCCGCCGCAGGTATTTGGCGAAAGTGTAGTAGAGATCCCCGCCTCCGTTCGATCGCCCTTTGGAGTAGTAAATGGCGAGCATGCCGGCGTCGAGGAGAAGTTCTAGGGGGACGCTCTTGTTTTTGCGCCCTTTGATGAAAACGTAGGATCCTGGCCAATCGCGGGCATGCAGCCAGAGATCGGAGCCTCGCACGTGCTTGCGCAATAATTCGTCGTTCTCTTTTGCCGATCGCCCTATCAGTATCGTCCAGCCCGAGCGCTCGAGAGACAGTCCCGGGTAAGAGCGTTTTTGAGTAGAGCCGCCGGTCGCCGGGCGCGCGGTCCCGCCTTTCGCCAGGGCGCGGGCGATGAGGAGGGGCTCCGACTCCTTCTCTAGCTTGGCGAGTTCGAGCGCGAGAGCTTCGATCGAAGTTTGAGCGCTGCGAAGCTCGTATTCCACATCGGCAAGGCCCGACTTGGCCTTCCTGTGCCGCTCGTAGAGAGATCGCGCGTTGTCTACCATCGAGAGGCGGGGATCTATGGGTATCCGTATTTGTCCGCCCCTATAGAAGTCCTCGCACTCGAGATATTTGCCCTCGTAGGCGAGGCCCTGGTTCGCCAAAAGGATGTCGCCGAGCTCGCGCAGACGCTCGCTTTCGCGGAACTCGGCGGCGCGCGCGCCGAGTTCGGCTATCAGCGCCTCGAGAACGCGCGTCTTCTTGCCGTAGCGATCGCGGGCGGCTTCGATAAGCCTCTCGCGCGAGAGCTCGCCGCCGCGCTCGGCGTAGTATGCCTCTATCCTCTCGTTAAAGCTCCCCTCTCCGGGCAAGTCGCGCGCTTCGAATATCCGCTCTTTCCTGGCTGCCCCTGACGAGGCTTGGGCTTCTCGCAGGTCCTCTTCGATGCTGCACTTTTCCCCGGAGACTTCGCCTTTTTTGGGCCTGCGCGCGAGGGCATCGACCACAATGCCCTCGCCATCGACGAGGACGAGATTGCCCGCGCCGCTCCAGAGCCGGACGTATAGCAGGAATTCCTGTATTTCGATGACTTCGCCGCGTCCGGCATCCTCGGTCGATCGCGGTACGGAGAGCTCGATCTTGACGATGCGCTCATCGCCGAGCTGGGCTATGGATTCTATGCGGCCGCCTCGTATCCGCGATCGCAGGCATTCCATAAAGCGCAGGGGCCTCGTAGGCTTGGGCGGAGAGGAGGAGAGCGCGTGGAGACGGGAGGCTCCTTGCGCGATCGAGAAGAACAACTCGGTAGTCTTGCCGGCTTTATACAGGCCGAGGGAGAGAGAGTCGAAGGAAGGCTGAATCACGCGCTCGATCTTGGCTCCGACCAGGTCGAGCTCGGATAGGATTAGGTCGATCTCCTTCCAATTGAGGGACATGTCTTAGCGGCCATGGCAGTGCTTGTATTTTTTACCGGAGCCGCAGGGGCAGGGATCGTTGCGCCCCACCTTGGCGCCAGCGCGGACGACAGTGGCGCCATCGGGCCGCGAAGCCGCGGTAATGGCGGATGCGCCGCCCGAACTGCCCGTGATGGTGCCTGCTCCCCCGAACTGTCCCACCTGATCGTGGGACGTAGCGACCGATACGGGGGACGCGGGCCTCGAGAGCCTCTCCTCGGGCGTCTGTATGCGCACTAGAAAGAGACGGGTGGCTATCATGCGGCGGATATCCTCGATCATCCGCTCGAAGATGTCGAAGCCCTCGAGCTTGTACTCGACGAGGGGGTTTTTCTGGGCGTATGAGCGCAGGTATACCGCCTCGCGAAGGGCTTCCATGCCCTCGAGGTGGTCGAGCCATTTATTGTCGATCGACTGGATATACTGGAAGCGGATAAAGTGATTGAGGTTTTCCTGTCCCGCGAAGGCAAGCTTCTGGCTCAAGTCCTTCTCGAGGAGCTCGAGGGCATGGACGCGGATGGCCTCGCTGCTCTTGGCTTCGCTCGCGTCGGCCTTAAATGGCAGCTGGATATTGAAAGCTTCTTTGAGCCCAGATTGCAGCTCGGAGAAAGCGCGCGAACCGTCCTTCTTTTGCGTGTCCTCGAAGTCGGCGATAAGCTCGTCCGTCATCTCCTCGGCGGCGCCCTTTACTCGCTCGCTCAAGCTCTCGTCCTTAAGGATCGCGTTTCGCTGCTCGTAGATGAATTTTCGCTGCTCGTTGAGCACATCGTCGTACTCAAGCAGGTGCTTGCGTATCTCGAAATTGCGCTCTTCGACCTTTTTCTGCGCGTTCTCTATAGTGCGGTTGAGCAAGGGATGGTAGATCGGCTCGCCCTTCTTCATGCCCACGCGGCTCATGAGACCCTTGAGGTTCTCGCCGCCGAAGAGGCGCATGAGGTCGTCGTCGAGCGAGAGGAAGAATTGCGATTGCCCTGGATCGCCCTGGCGCCCGGAACGGCCGCGCAGCTGGTTGTCGATGCGCCTGCTCTCGTGGCGCTCCGTGCCGAGCACGTATAGTCCCCCGAGGCTCTTGACCTCATCGTAATCCGCTCGCCAGGTCTCGTACTCGAAGGCAAGGGCTTTCGAGTATTCCTCGTCGGACGCTTCCGAGCCCGCGCGCCTGCGCGCCCTGAATTCGGGGTTTCCGCCGAGCTTTATATCCGTGCCGCGGCCCGCCATGTTGGTGGCTATGGTGACCGAGCCCTTAGCTCCCGCCTCGGCGATGATCAGGGCCTCGCGGGCGTGGTTCTTCGCATTGAGCACTTCATGGCGGACGCCCTTGCGCGTGAGGAGGGTGGACAAGCGCTCGGACTTCTCTATCGATACGGTGCCTACGAGCATAGGCTGGCCCTTCTTGTGAATATCCGCTATCTCGTCGCAGATAGCCTCGAATTTTTCCGCCTCGCCCATAAAGACCAGATCGTCTTCATCGGCTCTCACGACCGTGCGGTTCGTGGGAATGACGGCGACATCGAGGTTGTAGATCTTCATGAATTCCGGAGCCTCGGTATCGGCCGTTCCTGTCATGCCCGAGATCTTATTATACATGCGGAAGTAATTTTGGAATGTGATGGTCGCCAGGGTGCGGTTGCGCCTCGCTATCTTGATGCGCTCTTTGGCTTCGATAGCCTCGTGCAGGCCGTCGGAATAGCGCCTGCCGTGTAAAATGCGCCCGGTAAACTCATCGACGATCTGGACAAGTCCTTCCTGCACGACATAGTCCACGTCCTTTTCGAAGAGGATATGGGCCTTTGAGGCTTGGGTGAAGTAGTGGATGTACTCGAAGTTGCCCTCATCGAAGACCGAACCCTTGATGAGTCCTCGCTTTAAAAGCAGCTCCTCGATCTTGTTCATGCCTTCGGAGGTGAAGGTAACGCGTTTCCCTTTTTCGTCGATCTTATAATCGCCCTCGAGAACTTCGCCCTCGTCCTCTTTCGGGTATTCCCCGGTTTCCGGATCCTTCTTTACTTCGACGAGCTGTACTACGAGACGATTGACCTCGTTGACCTTGAAGGTATCGTCCTCGGCGGGGCCGGAAATGATGAGGGGCGTACGGGCCTCATCGATAAGGATGGAGTCTATCTCGTCGACGATGCCGTAATTATGGCCGCGCTGCACTTTGCCTTCGGGCGTCCAGGCCATATTGTCGCGCAGGTAGTCGAAACCGAATTCGTTATTGGTGCCGTAGGTAATATCGCAGGCGTATTCTTTGCGTCGTATTTCATTGTCCATATTGGAGAGGATCACGCCGACAGAGATGCCGAGATAGCGGTGCACCCTGCCCATCCACTCCGAGTCGCGCTCGGCAAGGTAGTCGTTGACCGTTACTATATGGACCCCTTCGCCCGAGAGGGCATTGAGGTAGGCGGCGCCGACGGAGGACAGGGTTTTGCCTTCGCCCGTCTTCATCTCTACGATCTTGCCCTGGTGAAGGACGATGCCACCGAGTATCTGCACGTCGAAGGGCCTCTCGCCCAATACCCGCCTCGCCGCCTCGCGTACGAGGGCGAAGGCCTCGGGCAAGAGCTCATCGAGCGTCTCTCCCGCTTTATACCGCGCTTTTAGCTTTTCGGTCTCCTCCGGGAACTGCTCGGGCCGCAGCGCGATAGCCCATGATTCCTTCGCATTGACCGTATGCAGGATAGGGAGGAGGGCCTTGACGTCGCGTTCCTTCTTGGTGCCGAAAAACAGGGCGAGAATGTTAAAACTCATGACTCTTAGAATACCTAGATCGAAGAATGGGGGTCAAGACTAATCCCCGAAACCGCCCCCCGTGATTATGGGAAAGGAGTGGGCGCCAGACCAGAGATAATCGGTTGGATCGAGATAACGCCTTCCCATCATCACTTCGTAATGGGTGTGCGGCGCCGTCGATACGCCTGAGTTGCCGAGAATGCCTATGCTCTGTCCCTGGGCGACGGTCTGACCGCTGTGGACGAGGAGCCGATCCATATGGCCGTAGCGGGTCAGATAGCCGTATGCGTGAGCGATAATCACGCAACGGCCATAGCCGCCCTCGACGCCCGCAAAGATCACCTTCCCATCGCCCGTAGCCACGATCGGGTCGCCCGATCGGTACGTAGAGCAATCGATGCCCGTATGGAAATAGCTCTGTCCGGTAAAGGGGTTGGGATTGGTTCCGAAAGTGGTCGAGATATGTCCAATGCCCCCCGCTATAGGCCAAATCGCCGGCACTGTCCGCTTGATCGAACTCATCTGCCCTAGCATCGAGCCGTAGTCCGCGATGACGGGGGCAGACCCGTCCAGCGCGGCCCTGATCTCGGCTAAGGACTGAGCCTCAGCCTGGCGCCTGGAGAAAAGGATGGACAAGGCAGGCTTCTTTATGGCATGGGCCGCGGCGTGCGGGCCGTCCGTCGCCATAATCGGTCCGAGCGCGTTCTGGAAGTCCTGATAGGCGGCGCCGAGGCGGCTTGTCTGCGCCCTGAGCGCCTCGAGCTCGTCTTGTGCCTTAATGAGCTCGGCGCTAGAGGCGCTGGCTTTGGCCCGCGCGCCGCCGAGGCCGCTCGAGAAGGCGAAAGCCAGTACAATAATGGCAGCGGCGAGCATCCCGATACCCGCCAGGCCGAAAAGCGATATGCGGATGCCGCGGGGCGGATCTTCATTGTGGGCAACAACGAGAATGGAGACACTCTGACCGCCCGCTCGGAAAAATCGCGAGCAGGCCCCGACGACACGCCGGAAACCATGCGCGACGGCGGTGGAGACCTTTTTGTAGACGGCCCTTTCGACGCTCTTGTACCCTTGCAGCAAGGATGGCATGTGAACCTTCCATGGCGGTTTTCGTCCGCTATCATCGTCGGCGATAAAACCCCTTCTACTTTATCGGGTATACGCCAATTATGTAAAGACGGCGGCGTTGACATGGCTCTCCGTAGGGCGCTAAAACCTATATATGATTCGCTTCCCTTCTCTACGCTTCGCGCCGGCTCTAACCCTGCTCTTATTCTGCGCCGGCGCCGCTGCGGCCATTCTTTCCAGTTCCTGCGCGGCCAGGGAAAAGCCGAGCGTCGCGGTCAAACGCGAGCAGCTCTTCGCCCTCGGCTATGGGCCCGCCGAGGATCAACTAGACCTCTTCCAGATCGATGGGAGCAGGGCGCCATTAAAGACCTGTCTTGCCATGAGCGAGGGCATCTTCTACATCGCCAACGGCGCGGGCGCGAAAATCGTTCGGTATTCCTCCTTTGGCGACCCGCTTTCCATGATCTACAATCCCGACAAGAACTCCGAGCCGGTGGTGCTCAAGGCAGTCCCGGCCAAACCCGATGCGAGCGCCGAGGCCTCCTCGGCAGACCCCGAGGGCCTCGGAAGAAAGGCGCTGCCATACCCCTTCAGGGCGGTCGGGGAAATCGCAGTCGACTCGAACCAGACTGTCTATGCCGAGGATCGGCTCCCGCCCGAGCGTCGCGTCCAGGACAAGGATTCGGGGGCAGTACTCGACCATGTCGTGCTCCGTTTCGGCAAGGACGGACAGTTTATAGACTATCTCGGCCAGGAGGGCATCGGCGGCACTCCTTTCCCCTACATACTGGGGCTTTATGCCATGGCTTCCGACGACTTTGTCGTCGTGTCCATGATGCAGACGCTGTGGCTCGTCCACTGGTTCGACAAGAACGGCGTTCTCGTCAATTCCCTCAAGCTGCGCCGCGATGATCTCCCAATGCCAGACAAGGCTCAGGGCCTTATCGCCTCTCTCGATAAAATCGTTCCCGACCTCTCGGGCAGGGACCTTCTAATAAAGGTCGATTATTATAAAGAGGCCATAGATCCTGCCACCAAGACTTCCGCGGGCGTCGAGTTCTCGAGTTCCTGGACCTACCGTCTGGATTTAAAGGACGGCAAGTACGTCGATCGCTGGCAAATACATGCTATAGAGAAGACGGTCAAGGGCTCGGACGGGCAGAACATGAAATACTCGCGCGTGCCCGAATTCCTCGGCGCGGCTGGCCGGGATTTCTTCTTCATCTACGCCGACGACGATGGCAAGACCTATATTTCCACCTACGACCGGATATCGCGCGAGACGATGAGATACGGCATCGACATCGCAGCGGACGAGCTTTATTACAATGCGTATTACCTCTCCCGCGATGGCGTGCTCAGCGCCCTCCTCGGTACAAGGTACGAGGCGAGGATAGTATGGTGGCGCTTCGACAAGCTTATGGGCGCCGACGCGGGGATAGTAAAATGAGGCCCCTTGTCGCCTGTTCCGAGGCCGCCGGCCTCGATGCGGCGACGGCGGCGCAAGCGGCTTTATCGCCCCTCCTCCTTATGGAGGACGCCTCGCTAAAACTCTGGGACGCCCTAAGACCGATAGCCGAAACTCGGGGAGCGGGATATTCGGGCGGTCTTGTCGCTGTCTGCGGCTCGGGCAACAACGGGGGCGACGCCTTGGCCCTCCTGCGCCACGCCCGGTTTTCGGGCGCGAAGCGAGTAGGCGCCATCCTGGCCGCCGGCTGCGGCGAGCTCGCCGCCTTGCACGCCGCATCGCTCAAGGCCCTCGGTCTGCCAGTCATCGAATGGACAGCGGAAAGGAAGAGCTGCCTGCGTCTCCTTTCCGAAGCATCGCTCATCGTGGACGGCATTTCCGGCACGGGTCTGGCGGGTCCCCTGCGCGACAGGCTCTCATCGCTGCTCGACGCGCTCCGCTCGGCCGTCCGAAGTTCGGGCGCGGCCATTGCCTCGATAGACCTCCCCTCGGGCCTCTCCGATTCCTTCGAGGAGGGTTTCCCGATAGTCAAGGCGGCATGGACCCTCTCGGTAGAACCCCGCAAGGCATGTCTCTATTATCCGGCGGCCCGCGAATCCTGCGGCGAGATACTCCCGATAGAAGGAGTCTTTCCCGTGGACGCATCCGTCCTTGCGCGAGCAGAGCTTCTCGATGCGGGAGACCTGGGCGTCCTCGCTCCTCTGCCGCTCGATTCCGCATACAAGGGTGAGCGGGGGAGAGTGGCGGTCTTCGCGGGCTGCGTGGGATCCAGCGGGGCGGCTGTCCTCTCCTCGCGATCCTGTCTCGCGGCGGGGGCGGGCCTAGCCGCCCTATTCGCCTCGCGCGAGATATACCCGATCGTGGCGGCTAGGCTCGATGCCGTGATGGTCAAGCCCGAGCCGGAGGACGGCGACTTCGATCATGAGCGATGGGATGCGCTTCTCATCGGCCCGGGTTGGGGCAGGGGGCCTTCGCGGCTCGAAACCCTCGCCGCTCTCCTCGGCACGGGTCTACCCGCCGTCCTCGACGCCGACGCCATAGGCCTCTACCGCATCCTCGTCGATTCGGGCTTTTCCCCCTCCTCGCCAATCATCCTGACGCCACATCCCGGCGAGTTCGCCGCCTTAACCGGCATCGGGAGCCAGCGTTCCCTCGCTAACCCCGGCTCCGTCCTTCCCGATGCCGCGAAGGCCTTGAAGGCCGTGATAGTTTTCAAATCCCACGTGACCTGGATAGCCGCGCCAAACGGCGATCTTGCGGTGTGGGATGGGAGAGAGAGCGGTCTCGGCACGGCGGGTTCGGGCGACGTTCTCGCCGGCCTGATCGCCGGACTCCTCGCCCGCTCCGAGGCTTTCTCCGCAGCCCGCGCCGGCGTCATAGCTCACGGTCTCGCGGGGCGTGAGGCCCGCGAGAGACGAGGCTGGTTCGAAGCCGGAGCTATCATCGAAGAAGCGGCGAAAATCCTTGGCCGAAAAGCGTCGATGTGAAGGGGCCTCTTCCGCGTAAGCTTTTTTTATTGACCGCTTTTCATCCATCATCTAGAGTGGCTTCAATACGATGGAAAGATCCGTAGCCGGTATCCTTATCAATGATGGCAAGGCTTTTGTCGCAAAAAGAGGCCCGACCGGCAGTTTTAGCGGGTGCTGGGAGTTCCCAGGCGGCAAGGTCGAGCCTGGCGAGAGCGACGAAGAGGCGCTCTCGCGCGAGTTCGACGAGGAGTTCGGCATAACCGTGAGCGCCAAAAAGCTCCTCGGCGAAATAATTTTCCCCCATCGCGGAGCGGACCGCGTTCTTGCCGCCTGGCTCATAGAGCTTGCGCCCTTCAACAGGCCCAAGCTTATCGAGCACGAGGAGATGCATTGGGCGATTCCCGCCGAGCTTGCACAGCTGCGGCTCGTGGATTCCGATAGAAAGATACTTGAGTTCGTACTGCCGCTCATGCGGTGATCAAGGGCTGATCATTCGCTTTCTTCATCGAATAAATCCAACTCCGGCTTTTCCTCGCCCTCGTCATTGCTCGACGTTCCCAATAATATCTCGACCTTGCCCTGGATTTTATCGAGATCGCGCTCGAGGCCCTTGGAGAGCTTGACCCCCTCCTCGAATACAGCCACCGCCTCCTCGAGGGGGAGCTCGCTTTCCTTGATCTTCTCGGCCAGCGCTTCCAAGCGCTCGAGCCTCTCTTCGAATTTCTTCATTTTCGTACCTCCAGAGTCTTGGCGAGGGCAGCGCCGCGCGAAAAGGTTATTTCGAGTTCTTCGCCCGGGGCGAGGACGGAAGCGTCGCGAATCGCGCCGCTTCCGGTTTCGCCGCCGTCGGCGGCGAGGCCCGAGGCTGCGCGGACTACCGCGAAACCGCGAGCGAGGACAGCCGCTGGGCTCATGGCGGCGAGATCGCGCGAGGCCAGCTCGAGGCGTCGCTCGCGCGCTTCGATAGCCGCGCTCATGCCACGTACGAGCTCTTCGCGCGCCTCGTCGAAGCGCCGAGCGACGGGCATGAATACGCGCATGAGGCGCGCCTCCACGGCCGATGCTTCGAAGCGACCGACGAGGAGCCGTGCGCGGTCGAGACGCGAGCGGATGACCGTCTCCAGCTCGGCCACGAACTGACTCACCTCGCGCTTCAGGGCCGCACGGCTTTCCGATACGAGCTCGGCCGCGGCGCTCGGCGTCGGCGCGCGGAGATCGGCAGCGAAATCGGACAGGGCCCAATCTATCTCGTGACCGACAGCGCTAATTACGGGAATGCGCGACGCGGCGATAGCCCTGACGACGAGTTCGTCGGAGAAGGGGAGCAGATCCTCTAGGGAGCCGCCGCCCCTGCCCACGATGATGACATCGCCCAGTGACATACGGTTGGCCGCCTCGATCTGCCGGGCGATTTGAGCCGCCGCGTCTTCGCCCTGAACCGCCGTGGGCAGTATCACCACGTCCATGCCGGCGTTGCGGCGCCCCAGGACATTGAGTATGTCGCGTATCGCGGCGCCTGTAGGGGAAGTGACTACGGCCACCCGCGAGGGGAAGCGCGGCAGGGCGCGCTTGCGCGATTCGTCAAAGAGGCCTTCGGCGGCGAATGCCCGCTTGCGCTCCTCGAGCAGGGCGAGGATGTCCCCCTCGCCGGCCCGTTCGAGCCTCTCGACTAGCAGCTGGTACTGGCCCCGGGCCGCGTAGACCGTGATGTTGCCGCGCGCGCGCACTAGTACGCCGTCCGCGGGCTCGAAGCTCAGGGCTTTGGAGCGGTAGCGGAACATGACCGCCTGAAGCGTCGCCCCTCTGTCCTTGAGGGTGAAATAGAGGTGACCCGAGCTCGCGGGACGGCAGTTGCTGATCTCTCCCTCGACGAGCACCGAGGGCAGCGAGCCCTCCAAGAGCTCCTTGACCAGGGCGGTGAGCGCGGAGACGCTCAGGGGCCGTTCTATATCGTCCATCACGGCGATACCATACGGCAAGCCGGGCGCGAAGGCAACAGCCTCAAACTAAGGCGATCCATGCGGTCCCTATGGCCAAGGTGACTAGCGTGAGGGGGAAGCCGACGCGGGAAAATTGGCCGAAGGACAGCTTTATTCCCGCTTTTCGCGCTCCTTCCGCTACGATGAGGTTAGCCACCGAGCCTAAGAGGGTCAGGTTGCCCGCGAAGGTGCTCGACATGGCTAGCACTGTCCATGCCCTGTTCGTGTCGGGGAATATAGCTACGAGCGGCCTCTCAAGCATGACGGCCGGCACGTTGGAGATAAGGTTTGAAAAAACGGCCGTTAAGCCCGACAGAAGGCTGAGCGGCCTCGCGCCGCCGCCGCCAAGGAGGGACGCGGCTTGTGAGAACAACCACGCGAAAGCCCCCGTTCCCTCTATCGTCTTGGTGAGCACGAAGAGGCCTGCGAAGAATACGAGGAGAGTAAAATCAACTTCGGCGAAGACCCGCCTGGGTTTGATCTGGTGCGTGAGGAGAAGTATCGCCGCCGCCGCGAGGGATGCGACAGATGGGGGCATTCCCGCGACGAGGAGGATGAGCATGAGAAGGGCGGCGGCGAAGCTCTTATATACCAGGGGCATGAAAGCGCGATGCCGCGGTATCGGCGTCGGCGTGGGCGAAAAAAGCTCGCCTCTTTTAAACTCCTTCGGGAAAGCAAGCACGACGAAGAGCCAGGCGAGGCCGAGACAGGCTATCGAGGGAGGGGCGAGGCGGATGAAGAAGGCAATGAATGACATGCCGCTCTGCGCGCCTATCAGCATGTTCTGGGGGTTTCCTATGATAGTGGCGCATGAGCCGATGTTGGAGGAGGCGGCGACCGCTATGAGGTAGGGGACGGGGTCGCGCTGCGAGCGGCGAGCGAGCACAACCACTAGGGGGGTGAGCATGAGGCACATCGTGTCGTTGAGAAAGAGGGCCGAAAGCAGTCCCGAGGCCGCGACGATTAGGGCGAGTAGTTGGCGCGGGCCACGAGCCACGGCCAGTATCCGCGCGCCCGCGAAGGTGAAGAAGCCCGCTATGCGAAGATTGGCGACGATGAGCATCATCGCGAAGAGGAGAACAATGGTGGAGAGGTCCACTGCCGCCATGGCCTCGACGGGCGATAGCGAGCCGAGGACGAGGAGGGCGGCGGCGGCGGCTATGGCTATGCCCGCCCTGTTCGTGCGCAGCCGCGGCAGCGATCCGATGGCGATGCCGGCGAGGGCGGCGACGATGATGGCGTACTCGAGGATATTCTTTATGGGCACATCGATACGATACGCCGAGCTCTTGCTAAAGGCAACTATCAATAATGAGCGCTGGCGCAAGAGGGCCCGCGCGGACTAAAATGGAGGTATGGATCCACGCGAGCTCCCCGTCTACCAACAGAAGGAGCGTATTCTAGAAGCATTAAAGGACCACCAGGTCATCGTCGTAGAGAGCCCGACCGGATCGGGCAAGACTACCCAGCTGCCCATTATCCTCCACGAGGCGGGCTATTCCAGAAACGGCCTCATCGGAATAACGCAGCCCAGGCGCATAGCCACTTTGTCGGTTTCGGACTTTATCGCGAGGCAGCTCGGCGTCAAGGTTTCAGGCCTCGTCGGCTACAAGATGCGCTTCGAGGACAAGACCAGCGACGCTACCGCGATAAAGATAATGACCGATGGGATACTCCTTCAGGAGATGAAGCTGGATCCGGCCCTCTCGCGCTACGGCGTCATCATGGTGGACGAAGCCCACGAACGCAGTCTCAACATCGATTTTATCCTCGGCCTTTTAAAGCGCGTCCTCGACTCGAGGCCCGAGTTCAAGGTCATCGTGTCCTCGGCGACGATCAACGCGGAGGTCTTCTCCGAGTACTTCGGCGAGTGTCCCATCGTCAAGATAGAGACCTCGATGTATCCCGTTACCTTGGTATACGACCCGCCCCTCGCCGATGGCGTGCAGGCCGATTTCCGCGCCGCCGACGACGCCATGCAGTCCAAGATAGAGCAGATAGTGGCGCGCATCGTTTCGGAGAAAAGGGAAGGGGACATCCTTATCTTTCTCCCGGGCGAGAAGGCGATAAAGGAATGCATGAAGCGTCTGGCTTTCGGCCCCGCGGGTGGGAAGCTCCATATCATTCCCCTCTATTCGCGCTTGGGCAAGGACGAGCAGGAGCGGGTATTCGAAAAGGCGCCGCTCTTCAAAACCAAGGTCGTCATATCGACTAACATAGCCGAGACGAGCGTCACGATAGACGGCGTCACGAGCGTGATAGACTCCGGTCTCGCGAAGCTTAATTACTATAATCCCAAGACCTTCACCTCGAGCCTCATCGAGACGCCGACATCCAAGGCCTCGTCCAACCAACGCAAAGGCAGGGCGGGGCGCACGAGGCCCGGCAACTGCTATCGTCTCTACTCTCGCTCCGACTTCGAGAATCGGCCGCTTTTCACCACCGAGGAAATCTACCGCACCGACCTCACCGAAGTAGTGCTCCGCATGGCCGAGCTCGGAATAACCGAATTCGAGCGCTTCGAATTCATCTCCGCCCCTTCCAAGTCGGGCATAGCGGGCGCGATCGACGCCTTGAGCCTCCTCGATGCCCTCAATCCCGACCGCAGCCTCACCAAGGTCGGCGACATGATGTGCGCCTTCCCCCTGCTGCCGCGCCACTCGCGCATCATAGTCGAGGCCATCCTCGTCTATCCCGACGTGATAGACGAGGTGCTTATCGCAGCGAGTTTTCTATCGACGATGAGCCCCTACATACTCCCGCCCGGCGAAGAGATGGAGGCGCGGCGGGCCCACCACGCCTTCCGCGACAGCTCGGGCGACTTTATCTCGTACCTGAAAATGTTCGCCGCCTTCAAAGCCGCGCGCGACAGAGGGCGCTGGTGCGAGCAGAGCTACCTGGACGAGCGCACCTTGCTCGAAATCGTCAGGATAAAGGAACAGCTCGAGTTGATCGTGTCGGATCTGGGCGTGCCTATCTCGGGGGGAGGCAGCATAGACGACTACCTATGCTGCGTCGCTAGAGGCCTCATACAATTCGTCTGCGTCCGCCAGGATCGCGGGCTATTCCGCTCCCTGACCGCCGAGAAAGTGCAGATACATCCGGGTTCGGTGATGTACAAGGAGAACCCGCCCTACATCGTCGCGGGCGAGATCGTGCGCACAACGCGGATGTACGCGATGTCGGTGTCGCCCTTGCGCAAGGACATGCTCTCTCGCATCTCCCCGCGCCTCGAGGGACTGATCGGACAGGGCGCGGCCCGGACCGAGACGGCGGATCGAGCCTACGGCTCAGCCGGGCCCAAAGGCGCCTCGAGCGAGCGCGAGCGCGGATCGCGCAGGGCGGCGCCTTCGGCGGATGAGACGACGGAAGCCTCGGCCGGATCAAGGCGACGCGAGCGCGACTTCACGAACAAGATTAAAATCGCGTCGGAAGTCTTCGACCTCGCCGTAGACAAGAAAAAAAAGAAGCTAGTCGAACTCGATTGGCGGCGCCTTAGGAAAGTGCGCGAGGAGCTGGACCGCGACTCCCTCGCCCTCTATAAGGGCCTTAAGGGCGTCGTGTTATTGGGACGGCAGAGGCTCCTCGACGGCGAGAGGCTCGACCTCATCCTCAAAATCGCGCCCTGGCTGGATCTGGAAGCGGATCTCGGACGCGAATGGCCGCGGAAACGCAATTTCCACGTGAACGAGGAACTGAGCGAGCTCATCGCCGCCCTGGGCCATGTGATGCAGGTTTCGCGCGCAAGGGACAAGACAGGGGAACTCGGCTTTGTAGCCCTCTTCACCGATTCGGAAGGGGCTTATTGGTTCCGCTGCTCGCGCGGTTTTCACACCGCCATCAACGAGAGCGTCGCGAGCCTGGAATGCCTGGTCGATGAGCTGGGCGAGGGCAGGAGCGACGAGGATCGCGAGAAGGTGAGCTCGCTTTACCGCAAGCTCTCCTCGTTCTTCGAATAACGCTCGAAGACCAGTTCCCAAGAAGCCCTGCCGTCGCGCGACGCGTGCGACTCGAACTTGGTTTCCGGCCTCCACTCTTGATGCGGCGCGAAGAGCTCATAGCGGTTTCGCAGTCCCTCGGTTCGCGCTAGGACCTCGAGGGACCAGAGCGCGTACTCCTCGATGTCGGTCACGAAATAAAGATAGCCCCCCGGCGCGATGCGCGATGCAAGGAGTTCGGCCAGACCCTCCCGGATTAGGCGCCGTTTATGGTGGCGCTTCTTAGGCCAGGGGTCGGGATAGAAGATATGCAGGCCCGCGAAAGCGGAGGGCGCGATCATGCGCTCGAAGACCTCTATGGCGTCGTGGGCGAATATGCGCATATTGCCTATGCCGCGCGAATGCACATCGGAGAGAAGCCTCCCGACGCCGGGAGTATGCACTTCTAGTCCGAGGTAGTTGATGCAGGGGTTGTCCGCGGCGATGCGCCAGGTCGCCTGCCCCATGCCGAAGCCGATTTCGGCCACGACGGGATTCGCGTTGCCGAAGGCGGCGGCAAGGTCGATTTTCGCCCCAGGATCGAATTCCAGGCCGTAGCGCGTCCATAGCTCGTCCAAGGCGCGCTTCTGCGCTTCGGTCATCCTTCCTGTCCGCAGCACATAGGTGCGGATCCCGCGGTCGCTTTCCTCGATCATCGCGTCTTTACCCTCTTCGAGAAAGCGCCCATCTTAAGCTCGGGATCGTAGCCATATGCCCCGACTTCGGCCGTACGCGCGGCGATATCCTGGCCGAATGCCTCGGCGAGGGAGGAAGCCTTGACGGGCGCCGCGGGAGAGGAGAGGAGGGCGCCCGTACCGTCGAAGGCGAGGGCCAGGGTTTCGGGCCAGGTCGAAGCGAAGGCCAATTTGTCGCCGGAATAGGAGGCTGAAGGAGCCTTCCTGTCCGGGAAGCTGCCCGTGACGCGAAACTCCATCTCGGCGCGCTCACCCGCGGCGTCGATCGCGACGAGCCTGTATGCGCCGCGGGGCATGCCCGCGAGCTCAGGGGTCGCGAGAGAAGAGCCGCCTATCCAAGTGTCTCCGCCCTCGGTCACCTTGATCCATTCCGCGTTGGTCAATTTCCAGGCGAGGGCGGAGTCGTCATTCAGCACCCAGAGCGCGTCGATATTGTCGATGCCGTCCTCGTCCTTGACCGAGGCGAAAACCGAGAGGCTTTCGTAGGCGGAGCCGGACTCCGCGGGCCGGGACTCGAGGCGCCACTCGACGGCCGCCACTTCGGGCAGCTTGCCGCCGCATCCCGAGGCCAGGAGGGCCCCGCAGGCGGCGACAGCCGCGCGGAGGGCGATCGCCGCTAGAAGTGAGGCGTCGCTGCGCGAATGCATTCCATTCGACATCATTTACCTTGTCGCTTAAGCATCTCGATCGCGCCCGCTACGAGGGCCGAGGCGTCGCCGGCCGCGAAGGGAAGGGTCAGGCTTTCGCGCGTTCCCAAATCCCGAAGCTGGGCTTTCCCCGCTGTCGATTCCTCCGCACCCACGATAATCGCGATTGGAATGCCCTTGCGCTCGGCATAGGCGAACTGCTGGGCCAGCTTGCGCTTTTCGGGAAAGACCTCCGCCGCGATGCCCGACGCCCTGAGAGCGCGCGCGATTTTGTGGTAGGCGGGCGAGAGGGAGTCCTCTATCGCGAGCACGAGAACGTGAGTGTAGCCCGAGCGCCGCTTCATTTTACCTAGGGTATCCAGCGCGGAGAGAAGCCGGTCGAGCCCGATCGACGAGCCGACGCCGGGCAGGCGCTTCGTCGTATACAGGCTTGCGAGCTCATCGTAGCGGCCGCCCGAGCATATAGATCCTATTTCGGGCAACGCGTCGAGATTGGTCTCGAAGACGACGCCGGTATAATAATCGAGGCCTCGGGTTATCGAGGGGTCGAGCACAAGCGTGCCGGGGAAGCCAGCCTCGCTGGCGTTGCGCCATATTTCGCGCAGCCTCAGGGTGTCCGCCGCCGGACCACCCGCCAGGCCCTCTATCTTAGCCAGGGTCGCCTCGAAACTGCCTTCCTTCGAGATGAAGTTCAGGACTTTATCGGCAGTGCCCTCTCCTATCTCGGCGGCGAGCAGGCGCCGCACTTCGTCGGGCCCGATCTTTTCGAGCTTATCCACGAGGCGGAGCGCTGCCGCTGATTTTTCGCGGACGCCGGCCGACTCCAGGAAGCGATTGAAGATGCCGCGGTGATTCGTGCGGATAGTGAAGGCTCCCGCATCCAGAGCGGCAATGGCGTCGGCGATAAGGAGGAGTATATCGGTGTCGGCCGATGCGGAATCTATGCCCACGATGTCGAAGTCGCACTGCATGAACTCGCGGTACCGCCCGCGCTGGGTGTTTTCGCCCCGCCATACCTTGGCCATATGATAGCGCCTGAAGGGGAGGTAGAGCTCGTCTAGGTGCTCGGCCATAAAGCGCGCGAAGGGCACGGTGAGGTCGAAGCGGAGGGCTACATCCCTCCCGCCCTTGTCTTGGAAGCGGTAGACCTGTTTATCCGTCTCGCCCCCGCCTTTCCCGAGGAGAACTTCGGCGTACTCGAGGGCAGGCGTGTCTATCGGCACAAAGCCGAAGGAGCGGAATACTCGCTCGAGGATCTCCATCAAGGCTCGCCTGGCGGTCTCGTCCTGCGGCAGATAATCCCGGAAGCCCTTCAAAACCCTGGGTTCTATGATCTCGGGCATGTTCCCTCCGTGATCATTATGCCCGCCCTGAGCGGCTCTCTTCAAGATCTGGCGAGCCCAGGTCCGCAATCCGTAACCTTGACCTTGTACGGCGGCTGCGACATTATCAGAACATGCTGCTAGTGATAGACTTGGGGAACACCAATATCTGCGCGGGCATTTACGACGACTCGCGTCAAGACGCGGGCGGGGCGTCACTGGCCCATACCCTGCGAATTCACACGGTACCCAAGAAGACCGAGGACGAATACTCGACGATATTCAAGGCCATACTTCTCGATCGCGGGATAGCTCCCTCGTATATAAGCGAAGTAGTGCTGAGCTCGGTCGTGCCCTCGCTTACCGAGGCCATGTGCATTATGTGCGAGCGCCTCTTCGGAGCCTCTCCCATAGTTCTCGGCCCTGACGTATACAGCCGCCTCCCCCTCTCGGTCCCGAGCCCCCACGAGATAGGCGCCGACCTCGTGGCCGACGCCCTCGCGGCCTGGCGCAAGACGGGAGGGGCCGCGATTGTCGTGGACTTCGGAACGGCTCTAACCTTTACCTGTGTCGGCCACGAGTCTAACATCCTCGGCGTGGCCATAGCTCCCGGCCTCGGCACCGCGGTCAACGCCCTATCCCGCGATACCGCCCAGCTGCCCTTTGTACAGCTCGTAGCGCCTGCCACCGTCATAGGTACCAACACGATCATGTCGATACAGGCGGGGGTCATCCACGGCTACATCGGGCTAGTCGAGCATATGGTCGGTAAAATGAAGGCCGAAGTGGGCGGCGAGCTGCGAGTCATAGCGACAGGGGGCCTCGGCAAGACTATGGCCGGCCTTACGGCCGTATTCGACTCGATAGACCCGGATCTTACCCTCGATGGGCTGGCCTATGTCGCTGAGTACGTTACGGCAAAAGCATAGAAATGGAATCTGTCGCTCAAATTACCCGAAAGGACTAGGGCATTGGGCGAAAATCCTACTCGCAGCCATCCATTCTGTTTGCTAAACTAACGTTAGCCACATATTGGGAGGAGAGAAATGCTGCCCGATAAACCGAGCCCGTCGATGCCACAGAATCCGCGGCAGAATCATTTGCTCGCCGCCTTGCCCGATGCCGAGTACAGTCGCGTCTTTCCCCGTTTTGAACTAGTCGATTTCACGCTTGGACAAGCCGTGTATGAATCCGGGCGCTCTTTTTCAAACGTATTTTTCCCCATTACGGCAATTGTGTCCTTGCTATATGTCCTCGAAAACGGGGCATCCGCCGAGATATCTGTCGTCGGAAACGAGGGCGTCGTAGGTATCGCCCTCTTCATGGGCGGCGAGAGCATGCCGAATCGGGCGATCGTCCAGAGCGCGGGCATGGCCTATCGGCTGGATGGACAAGCGCTCAAGCAGGAATTCAGCCGTTCCGGCCCCTTCCAACGTCTTCTGATGCGCTACACACTGGCCCTGTTCTCGCAGATGGCGCAGACTGTAGTCTGCAACCGCCACCATTCGGTGGACCAGCAGCTCTGCCGCTGGCTCCTGCTCAGTCACGACCGTTTGGCCGGCGACGAGATCAACATGACCCAAGAGCTCATCGCCGACATGCTGGGAGTGAGGCGCGAGGGCGTGACCGAGGCGGCTGGCAAATTGCAGCAGGCCGGGCTGATCCGCTATAGCCGAGGCAAAATTACCATAGTAGATCGGCCAGGGCTAGAGGCTAGAGTCTGTGAATGCTACGAAGTCGTTAAAAAAGAATCCCGCCGCCTGCTTCCCGACGTGATCGCCGTGTGAGCCGTCGCTACATCCACGGGGCATTCCAGGCGACCGATCCGCCGATAGGATAATCCAAAACTTTAAAAAGGCAGCTCGTCCTTCATCCCTAATTTCTCTTTGACCGCGCGAAACGAGGCCTTGAGCGGTTCGTTGAAAGGCACGCCCTTGTCTTTGCGATAGAGCCAGACTTCGTGCTCCTTTTCTCCAGGTGTGTATATCCTCGTGGCCCCCGGCGCCTTCTTGGAAGCGCGGAGCTCTCGGCATATCTCGCCGACTTGTCGTTTGAAATCCTCAATGCCCACGAAGGCCTCGACCTTGACCGCCATGAAGAAGTGGCCGAGCTCGATCGGGGCCGCTTTTCCGCTCGCGTCCAATCCCATCAAGGCCTTCATGAAATTGGCTTGCGAAAGGGCCGAGGATAGTATCTCGCAGACCATCGAGTAGCCGTAGCCTTTATAGCCCGAGAAGGCCTCGCCGAGGCCGCCCAAGGGCGTGAGGGCGGCCTTGTCCTTGCCCAGGTCTATGAGGATCTGATGCGTGTCGTGGCGGTATTCGCCGTCCTGGCCGATAACCCAGCCGTCGGGCAGCTCCTTGCCCAAGCGGTCGAAAAGCTCGATCTTGCCCCGCTGCGTAGTGCTCGTCGCGCAGTCGAGCATAAAGGGAAAGTCCTCGTCCGATGGCATGCCCCAGGTAAGGGGATTGGTTCCGAGCATGGGCTCGACGCCCCAGGTCGGCGCGATTGAAGGCCGCGCGCTGGTGCCGGTAAAGCCGATCATCCCGCGCTCGACGGCCATTCGCGCGTAATAGAAGGCTGCGCCATAGTGAGTCGAGTTGCGCACGACGGTCATACCAAGACCATTCTTCTCTGCCTTGTCCACCGCCATCCGCATGGCGCGCTTCGCGATGTAATGTCCCATCCCGTTATGACCGTCTATGACGGCGGTGGTCGGAGTTTCCCGGACCACCTCGAAGCGGGTGACGGGACTTTGCGTGCCCGCCCAAATCCTATCGAGGTAGATCGGTTTGAACCTGCCTACCCCGTGGGAATCCACACCCCGTTTGTCAGCGGAGATCAGGACATCGGCACAAACCAAAGCCTCCGCGGGAGGAAGGCCTATCGCCTCGAAGCCCGACCTCATGAAGGCTTCCACCTCATCGAAGGACCACCACGTTACATTTTCTTGCATTGCCTTCTCCTAATGCCCCTAGGGCAGGTACTCGTCGTTGACATTGGACATCGAATCGAATAGATTGCGCTTCAAGCGGCTCGAGCCACGGGTGAGTTCCGCTATCCTCGCGCGCACTTCGCGGCGCTTTGAGTCGCGGCCATAGGGACAGGTGCATGATGCCGATCTGAAACCCTTTTCCTCGGCTAAGGCTATGACCTGCCTCTCCTCGCAGAGGGCAAGGGGGCGGATGATAGATACGGGGTATTTATCGTAGCGCAGATTAGGCAGCATCCCGGATATCTGACCCTTAAAGAGCATATTCATCATCAGGGTCTCTACGATGTCGTCGAGGTGGTGGCCGAGGGCTATTTTGTTGAAACCCTCCGCCATCGCGTAACGGATGAGCTCGGTCCGTCTTTGGGTGGAGCACCAATAGCAGTTCATCGATTTGCCGGGCTTGAGTCTCCCGATGACGGGTACATCGATCGAAACGGACTCAATGCCCCAAGAGCCGAGCAATTCGAAGAGCGCCGATTTTTTGCAGCAGGAGCAGAAGTCGGTGGCGATATGGATTGCGCGCAATTCGTAACGCTCAGGCCACCAACGGCGCTTCATCGAAAGATCGTAAGCGAGGCTGGTCGAGTCTTTGCCTCCGGAAACGGCGATAAGAATCCTATCGCCTTCCTCTATCATCGCGTATCGTCTAAGGGCCGATTCGACGAGCTTAGCCAACAGCGCTTCGGGATCTTTCACGCTCAGGATGGTAGTCGTCGGGAAGGTCGGGTATCAAGTAGCGGGAAGAAGGCGGAGTAAAATAAGGGGAGCCCAAGAAGGCTCCCCTTATGGTCCTTATTTAGAGACGCCGAGTATGGCGTCTTTGCAAGCCTTGGAAACGGTGAGCTTTACCGCGGTTTTCGCGGGGATCTTGATCTGCTCGCCGGTGGCGGGATTGCGGCCGAGCCGCGCCTTGCGCTTATTGAGCTTGAGGATTCCGAGGCCGGGGATCGCAAACTTTTTGTTTTTCTTGGTCTCGCGACAGGCCAGCTCGACAAAGGAGTCGAGAAACGCCGCGACCTGCTTCTTGGTGAGGGCGTTTTTCTCAGAGAGCTGGGTAATGATTTGAGCCTTCGTTAGAGCCTTAGGAACGATTTCTTTTGCTACAGCCATAGACATCTCCTTGGAAAGTTTCGTCTACTATAATACCGTAAAGCCGCTGGGCGCAAGCGAATTTCGTGTCGAACGACATTATGCGCCTATAATTCAAGGGTATAGTCTATTGCGATGCGGTAGAAATATGTGTACGAGTCCGCATAGACGCGATCCATAAAATTGAGTTTCCTCTTGGTCGAGTCGGTCCATTGGATTCCGGTCTTGAACTGGGGCAGTACAGCGATGGTCGATCGATCGCCTATCTTGAAATCGAAGAGCGGTCCGAAGGTGAGGTAGCTGAAGTCCGAGCCCCAGCCCGAAGCCTTGGGCGAGAGATCGCGCACCGATCCTAGCCATCCTTCGGTCTGCAGTAGCAAGCCGGCCAGATTCAGGGCTATCGGCATTTGGTAACCGAGCAAGTAGCTTCCCGTGAGCTTTGTCCCGTTGAAGTTCATCCCATGGTCGGCCTCCCAGATCCATGCCTGATCGGAGGAGGCTCCGGTATATGCCTGGTATTGGATTTTGGGCGAGGCGAGGATAACGACATGGTTCCACATGCCTGGCATCACCGCCGCGAGGTCGAACTGGAAGGTGGCCTCGACCCAGGCGCGGTATACGAGGCCGCCGAAATTTTGCGGTTCGATAGTCCCCGCATCGTTGATGCCGAGTCCGACGAAACCTATGCTCCAGCCCGTTCCGACGCCCGCGCCGGCGGCGAATTTGAGGAAGGCGATGGGCGAGAGAGTCGCCTGAAAATTAGCGTTGAGCGATACGGGGGAGATTTCGCCCGAGAGATCGAGGGCGATATTATTGTCTCTGGTGAGGGCGCTCTCGCCGGCGAAGACTGGGAATACGAGCTTGTGGTCGATGATGGCCTTTGCTTCCGCGCCTCCCCAGGATGAGCCGACATCGCGCTCGCCCGAGGCGCCCGCGGATATGCCATAAACGATCGGCACGAGGCCATTCGCATCGACGGCTTCGTGGTTCGGGAATTCGTAATCGCCCTGTAGTTCGAGGCTGGTCCCGCTTTTGCTTCCTTCGGCAAAGCCGAAAGAGGCAAGTACGACGACAAAGATGGCCGCGCATGCTATTCGTTTCAAGGCATCCTCCGTAAATCGAGGCCGGATAAAGATCCTATTCTTCGGTTGTCGATTCATCGATGGCTGGCTCCGCATCGACCTTGGCTTTGTCGGCCTTGACGCTTCGGTAGATGAAAAAGGCCCCCGCGAAGATGGCGATCGGCCCGAGCACGGCGAAAATTTTCGTAAGCAGGCCAATCCGGCTGTCGAACTGCGCGCCGAGGGCGAAGCCGACAAAGAGCCATGCGGGCGTCATTATCGCGGCCGCGAAAAAATCGTAGAGGACGAAGCGGGACCAGCGCATCCTAAGGAAGCCCGCGCCCAAGATTATGGGAGCTCTGAGACCCACGACGAACCTCGATGAGAATACAATGAATGGGCCTCGGCGCAGGAAATAGCGCTCGCCCCCCTCTATGCTCTTAGGCTTTATGAGCCTAGCAAGCCATTTATGGCGTATCAACTTGGGACCGAAGAGACGGGCTACGAGAAAATAAATGGCGTCTTGGATGAGAATGGCCACTAATGCCACGGCTGTAGCGAGAAGGAAGGGGGTGTTGGTCGCATGCATCGTGACGCCGACGAGGGCAACGGCGATTTCTTCGCAGATCGGAAGCGTGAAACCAAAGAGAAGCAGGAAGAAGAAACCGTAAGGTATGGGATTCTGAGTGACGGAAGAGGGAAGAACAGAGATTATTGCATTCAAAGCGCCCTCCGTAAAAGGGGCATGTCAGCCGATTTCAATTCCCCGAAAGGTGTTTGAATCTATACCGCTCTCGCTGGCATGTCAAGTTGACCGGCCTGGGCGAAAAGCCCTATGCCAGAATGGGATTCATATGTAAGATAGGGTCGCTTGGCATCGTAGGATGCCGTCAAATCCATGTCTTGAGGTCGGGATGTTGCGAAATAAAAATGGTTCATTTATCGCTTCGTACAAGAAATCCATGAAGATACGCGGGATGGACGGTCCCATCGATCTTTATATCTATCGACCGATAGGCTTCCTCATCGCTTGGATCCTCTCATGTGCGGGAATCAGTCCAAATACCGTGACCCTCTGCAGCGCTGTCTTGGGCCTAGCCGCGGGTATATGCGCGTTTCCAGGTACAGCCTCCGCTTTCATCCTGTGCGCTGTTCTCTTTCAGGTGTCCAATTGCTTCGACTGCGCGGACGGCCAGCTCGCGCGATTGACCGGCTGCTACACGAAGGAAGGTCGCATACTCGACGGCGTTTCCGACTATGCGGTGAATGTCTTCGTTTATGTCGGAGCCCTGATCGGCCTCCTCAACGCGGAGCATGGCCGCTTTCCGGCCCTTTTGCTCGTGCTGGCGGGGGGCGCCGCGACCGTATTGAGCTGCATGTACTACGATCGCGCGATCACCAATTTCGCATGCGTCGTCCACGGGAAGACGGAGTGCGAGGAAGACGAGCTCGAGTCATCCCGTGATCTGGTCGCGAGTTCCCGCGGCTGGCGGCGCCTGCTATGGCGAGCCTATGTGTTCTACTTGATCGCGCAGAAAAGCCAGGGCGAAGCGGGTGGTCCCGCGAATTCGGTTGTGATCCCTCCCATCTCCGAAGAAGCGAAGAAAGCGTATATCGAGCTGAATCATCCCATGCTCATGGCCTGGAGCTTTACCGGGCCTAGCGCCCATGTCCTGTATTTCCTCGTTTGCGCTGTCATAGGCCGCATAGAGCTGTATTTCCTGGCCTGCGTGGGCGTCGCCCTGCTGACGTGCAGCTTTCTTTTAGTCCAACAAGTCCTCAATCTCAAGCTCAAGTCCAAGACATTCGCCAAGGATTAGGAAATCCGCGCCCTTGAGGCAGGCTAGGCCTGAGCGCATACTGCCTCCGATCCGGAGGAACAATGAACTCTGCCCTTCTGACGCTCCAAGAACGAGGATTCATCCAACAGTGCACCGATATCGAGGGCCTTTCCAAGCTTATGGAAGATGGCCCGGTGACTCTATACGAAGGCTGCGATCCTACGGGTCCCTCCCTGCATATCGGCCACATGGTCCCTTATTTTGCGATGCGGCACCTGCACGAAGCCGGCCATAAAGTCATCGTCCTCATGGGCGGAGGCACTGCGCGCATCGGTGACCCCTCGGGCAAATCGACGATGAGACAAATCATCTCCTATGACGAGATAGACGCCAATACCGCGCTTTTTTTGGGGCAGATCGATAACTTCCTCAAATTCGACGGCCGCACCCTGTATTCCGCGAACAACAAGGACTGGCTTGCCGATCTCAACTACATCGACTTTCTGCGGGATATCGGGCGGCATTTTTCCGTGAATCGGATGCTCTCCTTCGAAGCCTACAAGATGCGGATGGAAACCGGCCTTTCTTTCATCGAATTCAACTATCAGCTCCTCCAGAGTTACGACTTTCTCCAGCTCTACAAGCGCCACGGCTGCCGCCTCCAGATCGGCGGCGACGACCAATGGGGCAACATCGTCGCGGGCATCGAGCTCATCCGCCGCGTAGAGGGAGCCGAGTGCTTCGGCCTCACCTTTCCCCTAGTGATGACGAGCGACGGCAAGAAGATGGGCAAGACCGAGAAGGGCGCCCTCTTCCTCGATCCTGCGATTACCAGCCCCTTCGACTTCTTCCAATATTGGCGCAACGTCGCCGACACCGACGTCGAACGCTTCCTTCTTATGTTTACCTTCTTGCCCGCCGCGGAGTGCCGCGATTTGGCGGCCGCTAAGGACGCCGCTCTCAACGAGGCCAAGGCCCGCCTCGCCTGGGAAGTCACCGCCCTCATCCATGGCAAAGTCGAGGCCGACAAAGCCTTAGCCGCCGCGAAGGCCGCCTTCGGGGGCGGGGGAGACATGGGGCAGATCCCCACTGGATCCGTATCCCGCGCCGCCATCTCGGCCGGGATAGCCGTTCTGGAACTCTTTGTCCTCTCCGGCCTCGCCTCTTCGAAGAGCGAAGCGCGACGGCTCGTGCAGCAGGGAGGCGCGATCGTCAACGACGAGAAAATAGAGGATGAGAAAACGGTCATCGACGCTTCCTGGCTGGACGCCGGCGCGAGCCTCGTACTTCGCGCAGGCAAGAAACGAGTGTTCAGAATGCTCGCGGAATAGGATGACTCGAAGCGAATTCGCGGCCGAGCTCGGCGGGATACAGATGCTCCTGCGCGAGCATCAATATCTGCAATACTCGCCCTCGGGTCGCGCGGAATACGAGCGAAAGGTCCGCTCATGCGCCGAGCAATTCGCCTATCTTGTTTTCCGGAAGACAGGCGTTCCCGTCAGGGCTTTGCCGGATCTCGTACCCATAGAGTCCGTACGCGATCCGAGCTATACGGCCGGCAAGTCTATGGCCGAGCGAGCCGCGAAAAAGGCTCGCGCCTTCGCCAAGAGGGCGGTGGGTCTCGACCGCGAGTATTACGGCAAGTGCGCGTCGATATGGGAGCGCGCTGTCGCGAGGCTCTCGGAACCCGATGCGGATTGACATCCTCTGCGCCTACTGACCCGGCAATTTAATATTTGCGACGCTGAGTTAGATGTTTCATTGCCGGGTCAGTAAACTCCGGCATCTCGGCTAACTAGGCCATCTCCAGCGCGACGTCGAACATGTGATCGAGGGCGGTCTGCCTCTCGGCGCCGCTCATCTCGGCATGGCTGAGGTTCGAGTCCGAGCACGTGAACATGGCCAAGGCCTTCTTGCCGAAGTAGGCGGCGTTGCAATAGAGGGCGAAGCTTTCCATGTCGGTGGCCGCGCAGCCCATTCGCGCCCATTTCTTCCAGCCCTCCTCCGCGCCTAGGGCGCTGTAAAGGGAGAAGACATCCGAGCAGTAGGCGCTTCCTATCCAGTGGCGGTAGCCGCGCTCTCGCGCGATCGCGACGCCCCGCTCGAGAAGGCCATAGTCGGCGCAGGGGGCGAAGCTGCCGTGGAGGTCGTACTGGTGGGCGTAGTTGGAATCGCCGCTCGAGCTCATCGCGAAGGCGAGGTCCCCGACCTCGAGCGCGCGAGTGAGGGCTCCGCAGGTGCCGATGCGGACGATGGCCTCGACGCCGTAGAAGGAGAAGAGCTCGTATGAATATATGCCCATGGAGGGGCCGCCCATGCCCGAGGCCATCACCGATAGGCGCTTGCCCTTATACTCGCCCGTATAGCCCAGGATGTTCCTAAGGGAGTTGAATTGCGTCACGCGCTCGAGATAGGTCGCGGCGAGGTGCTTCGCGCGCAGCGGATCGCCGGGCATGAGCACATAAGGCGCTATCTCCCCCGTCTTGGCCGCGTTGTGCGGCGTGCCATCGCTTCCACCCATAATCAACTGGCTCCTTTCTCGTAAGGCTGTCCCGAAGCCCTCGGCGCGTAGTCTTTCCCGGAGAACAGCACGAGGGTCGCGAGGGTTATCACGTAAGGCATCGCGCTGAAGAACTCCGGAGGGAAGATCCTCAGCGCGGGGATGTTGACGACGTAAATCGAGAAAGCGACCGCCGCGCCGAAAAGGCAGGCCGCTCCCGTGACTCCCTTGGGTATCCAGCGCCCGAACGAAACTGCGGCCAGGGCGATGAAGCCTGCGCCGTTGATCATGTTCTCCTTGTACTCGATCGTCTGGGTGAGCACGAGGCATCCTCCCGCGAGACCCCCGAGGGCGCCCGAGGCGAATACCGCCCAATAGCGAAGCCGCCTAACGTCTATGCCCGCGGCGGCGGCGGCTTGGGGGTTTTCTCCGCAGGAGCGCAGCCGCAGGCCGACGGGCCTGCGGTAGAGGAGATGCCATATCGCGACGAGGAGGGCGAGGGCGATATAGGCCGTGGGATAGATGCCTCCCGGCCCCGCCGCCATGCCTCTGCGGAAAGCATCGGTGCGCTCGTGATGGAAGATGACCTGACAGAGAAAGACAGTCACTCCGTTCGCCAGCAGGTTTATGCCCGTGCCCGAAATCACCTGGTCGGCGTTTAAACTGATGGAAGCGAAGGCATGGATGAGCGAAATGAGGGCGCCGACGAGAGTGGCGAGCGCTAAGGAAAGCCATATGGACCATCCCCCAAGCTGCCCCTCGAGGAGGACGTTGGCGGCCGCGGCCGTGAATGCCCCGAAGCCCATGAGTCCCTCGAGGGCTATATTGACGACGCCCGAGCGCTCCGAGATCATGCCGCCGAGGGCCGCGATGAGGATAGGGGAGGCCATCATCAGGATCGAAGGCACGAGCCCGAACACGTTACTCATCGCGCAGACTTCCCCTTCTAGCGGCGGCCTTGGCGCGCGCATCCAGGATGAGACCCAGGCCGGGGCGCAGGGAGATGAATACGACCACAAGCCCCGAGATTATGTAGGTCACTTCCTTCGGGATCTGGCGCGATTGCATGAGCGGCTGGGCCGACTGGAGCATGCCGAAGAGGAGGCCGGCGAGGAAGGTGCCGAAGGCGGCGCTGTTTCCTACCAAGGCTACGGCTATGCCGGTGAAGCCATAATTGTCGAGGCCCGCGAGGACCCGCCCGTAGCCGAAGGATCCGAGCGCCACTATGCAGCCCGCGAGGCCGGCGAAGGCGCCCGATATGGCCATGGAGAGGGTCAGGCTCCTCTGTACGTTTATGCCGCTGCAGCGCGCGGCGTCCTTGTTGAATCCGGTGGCGCGCAGGGCGAAGCCCGTTCGCGTCTTCTCCATGATGAACCAAAAGAAAAGGACGGCGGCGAGGGTCAGGAATACTCCCGTGTTTAGGCGGGAATTATTGGTAAGGCCTTCGAGCCAGGCGTTCGAAAGACGGGCGGTCGCGGGGAAATTGGGGGTCTTGTAGGTGTTTGTCCCTGGGATGAATTGCGTCGCATAACGCGATCCATAAAGGGCGACGTAGTTCATCATTATCGTCGCGACGACTTCGGATACCGAGTATTTAGCCTTGAGGAAGCCGACGATGCCGCCCCATGCCGCCGCGGCCAGCATCCCGAGCGCGATAGCCGCCGCCCAATGGAAGATAGGCACCCTCGGGAGGCAGAAGGCCGAAAACTGGGCGACCGTTAGGCCGACTATGTACTGACCTTCCGCGCCGATGTTGAAGAGCCCCGCCCTCGCGGCGAAGGCCATGGACAGCCCGCAGAGTATGAGGGGGACCGAGGCGACGAGCCATTCGCCGATGTAGCGGGAGTTCCACGTGCCGCGCGCTAGGTCCCAGCCCGAGACGACTTGTATGACGGCGCGGTACATGTTCGCCGGATCGCGAGCGACGGCGAGGAGGAGGACCGTACCTACGAGGAAGCCGAGGAGAACGACGAGGATGGACATGGCCGCGTTAGAGGAGGCTAGCCTGTCCACGAGTCCCGGGCGCTTGGGGTCCATCAGACCGACTTCCCTTTCAAGCCCGCCATCATGGCGCCGATCTCGCGTTCGCTCGCGTCCTTTGCATCGACGATGCCGACTATCTCGCCTTTCGAGATCGCGGCTATTCGGTCGCAGAGGGTCAGTATCTCGTCCAGCTCGTACGAAACGATTAGCACTGCCCTGCCTTTATCGCGCTCCGCGAGAATGCGCTTGTGAATGTACTCGATGGCGCCAACGTCGAGCCCCCGCGTCGGCTGAGCTATTACGAGGAGCTCGGGCGAGAGGTCGATTTCCCGAGCGATGATGGCCTTCTGCTGATTCCCGCCCGACATCGACAGGCACTTGGTGGCAGGGCCTTCGCCCGCCCTGATGTCGAACTGATCGATCAGGCCGGCGGCATGGGAAAAGATCGAGCGCGCGTCGAGGAGGCCCGCGAAGCGCGAGTAGGGCGGCAAGGAAAAAGTTTTAAGCACGAGATTTTCGTCGAGCCGGAACTTGAGCACGAGGCCGTTCTTGTGCCTATCCTCGGGCACGTGCCCGATGCCTCGCCGTATGCGTCCCAGAATGCTTGTCGCCGTGATGTCCACGCCCTTGAGGAAAACACGGCCCGCCATCGGCCTGGCGAGACCGGTAATAGCCTCGACGAGCTCGGCCTGGCCGTTGCCATCGACGCCGGCGACTCCCACTATCTCGCCCGAGCGAACCTCGAGGTCGAGGCCGCGCACAGCCTCATGGCCCTTCGCTCCCTTGACCCTCAGGCCCTCTATCTTCAGCACTACCGGTCCGATCTTCGATTCTCCCTTGTCTATGCGGAAGTTCACCTCGCGCCCGACCATCATCTCGGCCATGCGCTCTTCGCTCGTAGAGGCGACATCGACGGTGCCGACTAACTTGCCTCTCCGCAGGACCGCGCAGCGGTCGGCGGCTTCCTTTATTTCTCGGAGCTTGTGCGTAATCAGGACGATAGTCTTGCCCTCGGCCTTGAGGCGCTTCAGGATGGCCATGAGTTCTTCGACTTCCTGGGGCGTGAGGACGGCCGTGGGCTCGTCGAAGATGAGGATGTCTGCGCTTCTGTAGAGGGTCTTGAGTATCTCGACTCGCTGCTGCATGCCGACGCTTATGCCCTCGACCTTGGCTCGCGGATCGACGCTCAGGCCGTAGAGTGCGGAGATCTCGGCGACGCGCCTTTCGGCTAGACCTAAGTCTACGTTGCCCGACTTGGTCCGCGGCTCTAGGCCGAGGATGACGTTCTCGGCGACGGTATAGTTGCGTACGAGCTTGAAATGCTGATGCACCATTCCAATCCCGAGTGCATTGGCGTCGTTTGGGCTGCGTATGGACGCCTCTTTGCCTCGGATGAGGATCTTGCCTGAGTCGGCGTCGTAGAGGCCGAAGAGGATGGACATGAGAGTCGACTTGCCCGCGCCGTTCTCGCCTAGGAGAGCGTGTATCTCGTTCTCCCTGACGCGAAGCGTGACATCGTCGTTGGCGATGACCCCCGGGAATATTTTGGTGATCCCGAGCAGCTCTATCGCGTAATTGTCTCCCATATCCATCCCCGCGGGGCGAGGAGAGCTCAGTCGTCCTTGGCCTGTAGATCGGCGGGAACGGCCTTGGCTGCCTTGGCGTCGGCGTATTTCGCATAGACCTTGATCTTGCCGGCTATGATGTCTTTTTTGATGGCATTGACCTTGGCGACGATATCCTTGCCGAGCTCGGCGTTGCGGTCGGAGAAGGCCACTCCGTCGGATTTGGTGTCGAAGACCACGACGCCGCCTTTAAAGGAACCGTCTTTGACGGCCTTGAGGGCGTAGAGAGTCGCGGACTCGACGCGTTTGATCATTGAGGTGAGTACAGCCGATTTGGTTTTAGCCGCGTCGTATATGCCGTCCTCGTACTGGTCGGAGTCGACGCCGATCGCCCATACGTCCTTGCCCGCGGCGCGATATTCTTTAGCCATCGCGATAGTGCCCGAACCGGTGAAGCCCGCGGCGGAGAAGATGCAGTAGACGCCCGAATCGTACCAGTTTTTAGCCTGGGCCTTCGCGAGTTCGGGCTTGGCCCAGTCGTTCGCGTAGTAATCGACTATTTTGGCTTGCGGGAGGACGGAGAGTATGCCCATCGCGTATCCGACCTCGAACTTGGTGATGACCGCGCCGGGGATGCCGCCGATGAAGCCGAACTTCGGGTCCTTGAGCCCCTTGGCCTTGGCTTTGAGAGCGGCGGCCACGCCGACGAGGTAGGAGCCCTCGTGCTCGGTGAAGGTGGCCTGCATGACATTGGGGAAGTTGACCCAGTCCACATCGACGATCAGGTATTTCTGGTTCGGGTATTGCGGGGCGACCTCGCCGAGCGCGTCGGCGAAAGTGAAGCCCGTCGTGATGACGAGGTCGTACTTCTCGTCCGATACCTGCTTGATGTTCGGGATGTACATGTCCTGGGTCTGGGCGGTAATGGCGTCGTAGGCGCTGCCCTTCTTGGACTGCTTGGCGAGGCTGTCGCCGTAGAACTGCAGGATGCCGCGCCAGGCGGCCGCGTTGAAGGATTTGTCGTCCACGCCCGAAACGTCGGTGAGAAGGCGGACGGTGGGATCGGCCGCGAAAGCCGATGCGACGGCCAGCAGAGCGAGGGCGATTGCCGCGAAGAGTGACTTCTTCATCCTGATACCTCCGAAATGCGATTGGGTTTCGCCGGGAGGAAAAGGGTGTTCACCGCGGAGGCATGTGGTCGCGAATCGCCATCTAGCCTCGTCAGTAAGCCTTTCCGTCGGTGTCGGGCTAATATACGGAAGGACAAGCGGCGGCGTCAAGGCGGGGCGGAGGATCGGGCTAGCTTATATCTCCGCGATCACGTGCCCATGGTAGTACTGGTCGCGAAGGGCGGATATCTGCTTGTCCGCGAGATAGTCGTCGAAGCTCGCGTAGCGGTCGATGATGCCGCCGGGGCAAATCTCCAATATCCGGTTTGCGATCGAGGTGACGAACTCGTGGTCGTGGCTGGTGAAGAGCAGGACGCCGCCGAACTCGATGAGGCCGTCGTTGAGCGCCGTTATCGCTTCGAGGTCGAGGTGGTTGGTCGGCTCGTCGAGGATGAGGCAGTTGGCTCCCGAGAGCATAAGCTTGGAGAGGATACAGCGCACCTTCTCGCCGCCGGAGAGGACGCGCACGGGCTTCAGCGCCTCATCGCCCGAGAAGAGCATGCGTCCTAAAAAGGAACGGATATAGGTCTCGTCCTCGGAGCTCGTATACTGCCGCAGCCATTCCGTGATCGAAAGGGCGGAGTCGAAAAGCCTCGTGTTGTCCATGGGGAAATAAGACTTCGATATGGTCTGTCCCCAGACGATATCGCCCACGTAGGCCTCATCCTCGCCGGCGAGGATCTCGAAGAGCGCGGTTTTCGCGAGGTGCTCTTTCCCGACGAGGGCGATCTTGTCGCCTTTGTTGACCGTGATATCGAATTTCGACAGGACCTGCTTATCCTCGATGCTTTTGGATAGGCCGGAGATTTTTACTACATTGTTGCCGACCTCGCGGTCGCTCTTGAAGCCGACGAAGGGGATGCGCCTCGAGGATGGCACAATGCCGCCGAGATCTAGCTTTTCCAGGATTTTTTTCCGCGATGTGGCCTGCTTGCTCTTGGACGCGTTCGCCGAGAAACGCTGGATGAATTCCTTGAGGTCCTTGGCCTTGTCTTCGTTCCGCCTCTTCAGGTCCTTTTGCTGCTGGACGAGTATGCGGTTCATCTTGTACCAGAAATCGTAGTTGCCCGAATACATCCGCATCTTGCCGTAGTCGATATCGACGGTATGAGTGCAGACCGAGTTGAGAAAGTGGCGGTCGTGCGAGACGACGATGACGATGTTGGGAAACTCGATGAGGTATTCCTCGAGCCAGGAGATCGAGTCGAGGTCGAGGCCGTTCGTCGGCTCGTCGAGGAGGAGCATGTCGGGCGTGCCGAATATGGCCTGGGCGAGAAGGACGCGCACCTTGACGCCTTCATCGACTTCGCCCATGAGCTTATCGTGGTAACTCTCCGCGACGCCCAGGCCCGAGAGGAGGACGGCGGCCTGGGCTTCCGCCTCCCATCCGCCGAGCTCGGCGAACTCGGCCTCGAGCTCGGAGGCCCGGATGCCGTCGGCTTCGCTGAAGTCGGCCTTTGCGTACAGCGCGACTCGTTCGGCTCGGACATCGTGGAGCTTCGACCAGCCCATGATCACCGTATCGATGACCCCGTGTTCCTCGAAGGCGAAATGGTCCTGGGAGAGTACCGCCATGCGCTTGCCGGCGCCGATGCTTATTTCGCCTCTATCCGGCTTGAGCTCGCCCGAGAGGAGCTTGAGGAAGGTGGACTTGCCGGCGCCGTTAGCCCCGATTATGCCATAGCAATTACCCGGGGTGAACTTGAGGCTGACGTCCTTAAAAAGGAAGCGATCGCCAAAGGCGAGCGCGAGTTCGGTTACGCTTATCACGGTACAGCATTATTCGCATAAAAACGGGATGATATTCAAGGGGGAGGCAGAATTTTTGAGCTGCCTTATTGGATATTCGTCCTCGCCCAACTTAGGCACATCCTCTCACCAACTTGGATAGGACTCGCGCCCAGGTTAGCCACTATGCGTGCCCAACCTGGAGAGGAATAAGGCCCAAGTTGGGCAGCTGCCTTTCCCTAATTGTCGCTGGCTATCTTGCCGAGAAAAAAGGACGACTAATGGGTAAAGGAGGCGATATGGCATTGAAGATTCGAGCTATACAGAACAATCTCGGGACCAGCGATAGCCCCTACTATGCTCTCGCCGCACGGTCCGACCTCATCGAGACCGAGGCCTTCATCGACCGCATGGCGGCGGGAAGGACGACTATCTCGAAGACCGAGATCCTGGCCGTCTTTCAGCTGGCACGCGAGGAACTCACGCGCTTGCTCGCCGAAGGCTGTTATGTTCACTGCGGTCTCATTTCATTTTTTTAGTGCGAGCGGATCCGTTTTTTGTCACGGTTGCTTTACGTTTTGGCCCTATTGCTCCCTTTGGAAAGAGAGATTCGAGCGCTTCGGCGGCGTTGGAAACGAAGATAAAGCTCATGACTTCCTTAACTTCCGGCGGGATGTCATCGAGATCCTTTCGATTGGCTTCGGGAAGGAGGACCTTGAATATCGAATTCCGGTGTGCCGCGAGAACCTTCTCCTTGACACCTCCGATTGGGAGTATTCTGCCCGTGAGGGTAATCTCGCCCGTCATCGCCTGGCCGGGCTCAAGATGTGCCTTTGTAAAGGCCGAGAGGAGGCTCGCGACCAGGGTGATTCCCGCGGAGGGGCCATCCTTGGGAATAGCTCCCTCCGGTACGTGGACATGGACGGTTTTTTTACGGAAATCTTGCTCTCCTAGACCGAAATCTGCGGCCTTCGAGCGTATAAAGCTAAGGGCCGCCCGGGCGCTCTCCTTCATCACGTCACCTAAGTTGCCCGTGAGGATGAGTCCCTCGTCGCCTTCGAAGACCAATGCCTCTACGGGAAGGAGGGTACCGCCTGCTTCGGTCCAGGCGAGACCGTATGCTACGCCGGCACGCGATTCTTTGAATATAACGTCGTCCTCGCGGCGCCTTTTCCCGAGTAGGGCGCCCGCTTTTTTTTCTGTGACTGTTGCTGACCAATCGGCGATCTTGGCGGGCTCCGTCGCGAGGCCCTGCTCTACGGCCTCCTGTGCCAGCTTACGTACGACGCGGGCTATTTCCCGTTCGAGGCTTCGCACGCCCGACTCCATCGTATAGTGCCTGATAATCTCGAGTATCGCGGCATCGCGAAACTTGATGGATGCGTCGCCGAGGCCGTTCTCGGTCAGTTGCTTCGGAACGAGGAATTTCTTGGCGATCTCGAGTTTCTCATATTCAGAGTAGCCCGGGACCTCGATTACTTCCATTCGGTCGAGGAGAGGGTAGGGTATGCCATGAAGTGAATTGGCCGTCGTAATGAACATCACATTGGAGAGATCGAAGGGAAGCTCGAGGTAGTGATCGGTGAAGCTGGAGTTCTGTTCCGGGTCGAGAACTTCGAGGAGGGCGCTAGCGGGATCGCCGCGGAAATCGGACGACATTTTATCGATCTCGTCTAGCAGGAATACCGGGTTATTAGTGCCCGCCTTACGGATCGACTGAATGATCTTGCCTGGCAAAGCGCCGACGTAGGTTTTACGATGCCCGCGAATTTCGGCCTCGTCCCGCAGGCCCCCGAGGCTTACGCGCACGAAGGAGCGCTCGAGCGCGCGGGCGACACTCCTGCCTAGAGATGTCTTTCCAGTGCCGGGCGGGCCGACCAGGCAGAGGATCGGTCCGCGAGCCCGGTCGGAGAGCTGGCGCACGGCGATGAATTCGAGGATACGCTCTTTTGGCCTTTCCATCCCATAGTGGTCTTCGTCAAGCGCTTTACGCGCTTTTTCGATATCGCGGTTATCCTTGCTCTTCATCGACCATGGCAGGTCCGCGAGCCATTCGCAGTAGACCCGCAGGACGCCCGCTTCGGGCGAGAAGGCCTGCAGCTTGCCCAGGCGCGACAGCTCGCGTTTCGCCTTGGCCAGCACTTCCTCGGGCGGTCTCTTCGACAGGAGGGAGCGTTCCAGTTCCTTGACCTCGGATTCCTCTCCGTCCTTTCCGAGTTCGCGGTTTATTTCCTTAAGTTGCTCCCCGAGGAAATACTCGCGTTGGTTGCGGTCTATGCGGTTCTTAACCTTCGCGCTGATCTTGCGCTGTAGGTTGGTAAGCTCGGTCTCGCTCTCTATGGCCGCCTCTACGGCTTCGAGCCTCTCGAGAGCGTCCTCCACGCCAAGCAGGGCCTGCTTACGCTCTGGCTTGATAGGAAGCGTGTTAGCGATCAGGTCGCAGAGCTCGTGGGGCCTCTCCGCGCGTTCCGTTTGCGCGAGCACTTCGGGCGGAATCTTCTTCACGGCCTCCGCGTAGCTCATGAAGCTCCGTTTTACGAGGCGGAGCGATGCATCGAGTTCGCTGTCCCTCTCGGAACCGCCCTCGCCTTTGGACCTGGGACTTTCGTCCAAGAGAGGTTCGACGGAGACGGAGAGATGATCCTTGCGGAATAGTGTGCGCTTAATCCTGACTCTCGCTTCGCCCTCGACGAGGAGGCGAATAGAACCGTCGGGCAGGCGCACTTGCTGGACGATGCGGGCGATAGTTGCTATCGGGTGCACCTCGATCTCGGAACCCTTCTCGTCACCGAGGCCTTTAAGAAGGGCGGTGACTACGCGCTTGTCTCCTCCGAAGGCCTCGTCCACCGCGGCGATCGAGAATTTCGTGACTGCGAGCAAGGGCGCTATGGATTTAGGGAATACTACCGCCTCCCTCGTGTATACAAGGGGAAGCTCGAGCGTCGCGCCGCCGCGCAATGCATCGAGTAAGTTCAAATCGTTAAGCGCTCTTCTTGAGTATTTCGATGGCGGGGGCTGAGTCGCCCTCGACCGTCGATCGGCCGACTACGACGCGTTTGGGCCCATCGATCGAGGGGATGTCGTACATCACGTCCATCATGAGTACCTCGACTATGGCTCGCAAGCCGCGGGCGCCGGTGTTGCGGGAGATGGCTTTGTCCGCTATCGCTTCGACCGCGCCGTCTTCGAATACTAACTCGACGTCGTCGAGCCTCATCGATTCCTGATACTGGCGCAGTACGGCGTTTTTCGGCTCGGTGATGATATGCATAAGATCCTCGCGCGAGAGGTCCTCGAGGGAAACCTGGATGGGCAGGCGGCCGATAAACTCGGGGATCATGCCGAATTTGACCAGGTCGTCCGGATGCAGCTGGGCGAATAGGGCCTTGATATCCTTGGACCCGCGTGGCTTCACGTCGGCCCCAAAACCCAAGGGGTGCTTGGCGACGCGGCTCTCGATTATTTTGTCGAGGCCGACGAAGGCTCCGCCGCAGATGAAGAGGATATTGGTCGTGTCGATGCGCAGATACTCCTGCTGGGGATGCTTTCGGCCTCCCTGCGGAGGCACGTTGGCAAGCGTACCCTCAATGATTTTAAGGAGGGCCTGCTGTACACCCTCGCCCGAAACGTCGCGCGTAATGGAAATATTTTCGCCCTTGCGCGCTATTTTGTCTATCTCGTCGATGTACACGATGCCGCGCTCGGCGGCGCCTATGTTGCCTCCCGCGTTCTGAATGAGTTTTAGGAGGATATTCTCAACATCCTCGCCGACATAGCCGGCCTCGGTGAGCGTAGTAGCGTCAGCCATGGCGAAGGGAACTTTGAGCTTCTTGGCGAGAGTCTTCGCAAGAAGGGTTTTACCTGTGCCCGTCGGTCCGATGAGAAGGACGTTCGACTTCTCGATCTCGACATCAGTCTTAGACTTGCCCGCGTGGGCTATGCGTTTGTAGTGGTTATAGACGGCGACCGAGAGAGCCTTCTTGACATAGTCCTGGCCGACGACGTATTGGTCCAGGTAGTCCTTGATCTCACGCGGCTTGGGTACGTCACCGACAAAGCCCGAGGTGAGTTCCGTCTCGTCCTCGGCCAGTATTTGCTCGCAGACTTTGACGCATTCGTCGCAGATATATACGCCCGGACCGGCGATGATGCGCCTCGCAAACTCAGCGCTCTTCCCGCAGAAGGAGCAAGTGCGCTCCTCGGCCGGGTTATTTTGCTTCTGCTTGGCCATGCTTCCTCCGCTCGAGAAGACGATCCACAAGCCCGTATTCCATAGCCTCTTGAGCCGACATGAAAAAATCGCGCTCCATGTCGCCAGCGACCGATGCCGGGTCCCTGCCCGATGCGAGGGAAAAATAGTCGATCGTGAGTTTCTTGAGTCGGAGAATTTCCTTGGCTTGAAGAGTGACGTCTGAGGCCTGTCCCTGCGCGCCTCCCCAGGGCTGATGTATAAGGACTCTCGAGGAGGGAAGCGCGTAGCGCTTGCCCTTGGTGCCGCAGGCGAGTATGAGGGCGGCCATGGAAGCCGCCTGCCCGAGGCAATAGGTCTGGACGTCGGGCCTTATGCACTGGATGGTGTCGTAAAGGGCAAGTCCCGCCGTGACGGATCCACCGGGGGAATTTATATAGATCGAGATGTCCTTTTCGGGGTCCTGCGACTCGAGGAAGAGGAGCTGCGCCACCGTTAGATCGGCTGTCAGGTCGTTGATCTCGCCGTCTATGAATACGATTCGGTCCTTGAGCAACCGAGAGTAGATGTCATAGGACCTCTCGCCGATGCCCGTTTGCTCGATGACGATTGGCACTAGGTTATGCATTCGCTCGTCCATGGCCGTATACCTCATTTGCGTAAATTACTCAGAATCCTTGAGCAAGTCCACGAAAGCAAGCCTTGCGCCCTTCTTAACTTTGGCAGCGGCGAGGATTTCGGCCATTAGCTTATCTTCCTTTATTCTATCACGAAGGTAGTCCATCGAACCGCGTTTCTCGTACTCTGCCTTCACCTCATCGATTGAAAGCGAACTCTCGCCGGCCTGACGCGCGAACTCCGCTTCGATGTCGGCGTCCGAGCACTCGTACTTTCCCTCTTCGACGAGCTTCTCGATGGCCAGCCTCGTCGTGATGGACTTTTCGGCGTTGGGCTTCCATTCATCGACAAGTGAGGAACGCGTCTTGCCCGAGTAAGAGAGTATGCGATCGAGCTGATCTTCCGTGTCGATGCCCATCTGCCTTTTGAGGTTCTGGAGACGCATGGCGAGTTCGGCGGCAACCATGGATTCGGGGAGCTCGACCTTAGAGCGCGCTAAGAGGCCCTCTACTAGGGCCTTCTCCTCGCGCTGTTTGAGCTTGTCATCGAGGCGCTTCTCCAGGTGAGCGCGAAGATCGGCCTTAAGGTCGGCGAGGGTCTTATATTTCTCGGATACATCCTGAGCGAGCTCATCGTCGAGGGCAGGGAGCTTCTTTTCCTTGATCTTGGTGAGCTTGACGAAAAGTTTCACGCTCCTTCCGGCGAGCTCTTTGTGCTCGAAATCGGCGGGATAGGATTTTGGAATAGTCCTTTCATCGTCGCGCTTCATCCCTACGATTTCGTCGTCGATCTTGTAGACGTCGTAGCCGGTACCGATCTCGAAGGTGAAATCCTCGCGTTCGGTACCAGCTACAGTCTGGCCGTCAGAGTCAGTCTCGTGGAAGTCGATGGTCACGATGTCGCCTTTAGCGGACGCCGCGGATGAATCGCGCTCGACGACGATGGCGTTACGTTCGCGGATGTCCTCGAGCTCGCGCGCCTCGTCCTCGCTTCCTATCTCGACCACGGGCTTTTCGACCTCGATGCCCTTCCAATCGCCGACTTCTATCGTCGGGAAGACATCGTATTTTACTGCGAAGCTGAAGTCTTTATCGATAGCGAACTCGGGATCGCCCTCGAGGCTCGGCGTGGAGTAGGCGAGGGGCTGCTCTTTGATGTCAGCGTCTTTAAGGGCCTCCTCGACGGCTTTCTCGAGAACCCTACCCATGGCGTCCAGCCTCAGGGTATCGCCGAACTTGCGCTCGAGGACCGTGACGGGCACGTGGCCCGCGCGAAAGCCGTCTATACGAAGGCTCTTGGAATACTCCCTTAGCAATGCGTCATATTCCTTTTTCGCTTCCGCGCTCGGCACGGTTATGCTGAGCTTGACGGAGGAATGCTCAAGTCTCTCGATGTTCTTACTAGCTATCACGGATGGTTCCTCTCGTTGGGAAGATGGGCCGCACCCGGGCGGCCTTGGGCGGCCCTGTCATGGGTCGCTTATATGCAAGGCTTTCAATGCGAAAAAGGCGACCCGGAAGCCCGGGTCGCCTCGTCCTTTGGAGCGGGAAACGGGAGTTGGACCCGCGACATCCACCTTGGCAAGGTGGCGCTCTACCACTGAGCTATTCCCGCGCATAACGCTACGCTAGCCTTCGGCTAACTCGAACCTCCCACGCATCCAGGGATGCGAGAGAAGGGACTTGAACCCTCACGCCTTTGGGGCACCAGATCCTAAGTCTGGCGTGTCTGCCATTCCACCACTCTCGCGTCGTCGGTCTTTTGACCTTTGCCGACGCGCCGCATGGTAAACGCAGCCCCATTAGCTGTCAAGGCCTCATGGTCCCGCCGCGGCGAAGCGGCCATTTTTACTTTGATGGCATAAAGCGGGGCGGCTTGCACCGTCCCGCTTTATGCCGATGAGCCGCGCAGGCATCGAACCTGCGACCCGCAGATTAAGAGTCTGCTGCTCTGCCAGCTGAGCTAGCGGCCCTTTCTTTCCTCATGCACCGTGCGTCCGACAGGAGTCGAACCTGCGACCTACGGATTCGAAGTCCGTCGCTCTATCCAGCTGAGCTACGAACGCATACACGCCCTCACGGCGCCCCCGATCGTCTCCATCGCTGAAAACGCTCGTAGGGTGGGTGATGGGACTTGAACCCACGGCACCCTGCTCCACAGGCAGGCGCTCTACCACCTGAGCTACACCCACCGTGCAATTGGTGAACATACATTGCCAAAGCTCGAAAAAAAAGTCAAGTGGAGCTTCGAGCAAAACAAGGTTGTATACCGGGGGGCGTCTATACAATTATGGGCAGGGAGAATCCGCACTGAGAGCAACTGGCCCGCGAATCCGAGATGGTCATGCCTTGTACATCGATTCGATAGCCGTGACGGGCGATTACGACTGAACCGCAAGAGGGGCAATGCGTATCTGCATTGTTTCCTATGATATTGCCCAAGTACACGTAACGGAGACTCACCCTGGACGCGCGTGCGAGTTCTGATAGCGAGTCGATGGGAATGGGTGGAGCTTCATATTTCCACGCGGGATAATATGCCGAGAGGTGAAGGGGAATATCAGGGGAGATGCTGGCTAGAAACGCGGAAATGGACTCTATTCCTTCTATGGAATCGCTTAAGCTCGGGACAATGAGGGTGGTCGCCTCTAGATGGCAGAGCGAAGCGGCTATACGGATGAACTCGAGTACAGTATCCCTGTAACCGCCGAGCATCTTTTCGTAGGCCTCGGGAGACCACGCCTTAAGATCCACGTTTACTGCGTCCGTATGGCCGAGGAGCGCTCGAGCCGGACCGGATTCGATGCAGCCATTCGTGACGAGGACGTTTTTCAGCCCTGCAGCTCTCGCCGCAGACATAGCCGCTAAAACGAATTCGTAATGGATAGTTGGCTCGGAGTAAGTATATGCGACCGAAGGAGCGCCGGACCTCAGCGCTGCGGCCACCAGGGACTCTGGACTGAGACGCTCTGAGGACTCAGATGAAGGAATCTCTTGTGATATTCGCCAATTTTGGCAAAATGGACAGCGCATATTGCAGCCGACGAAGCCGGCGGAAAAAACACTGCTGCCAGGGAGAAAGTGGTGAAGAGGTTTCTTTTCGATGGGATCGACTGCCAATGAAGAGATAAGGCCGAAGAAGGGAAGAACAAGCGCTCCACCCTCGTTGCGGCGTACTTTGCAGATCCCTGAATGACCTTTATTAATAAGACAACGGTGTGGACAGAGCTCACAGCGAACCGATCCCTCTTCTTCGGCCTGCCAAAACGAAGCCACGGGCTTAAGTTCTTTGAGCATCAAAAAGCTCCAGAACTCCATCCGCGTGCGCTGGACATTATATGGTCATGTAAACGCGATCCCCCGTGAAAGCGGAGGGGCTCATCGACCTCGAAAGGTTCGTAGCGGACACCTAAACTCCCTCGGCGAATCCATAGTCTCATCACAGGCCGCGAATGGCCGGTCTCGTCTACGAGAGAAGGCATTTCCTCTACTGCTTTGATATCGGCTTTTCGAAATTCGAGTATCGCGGGGGATGAGCCAGCGGAATCCGAGCCTGAGGGATCGGCTAAGAGGATGCACTTGTCGGGATCGTTAGGATGCTTGCGAAGTGTGCCTGAAAACGCCACCGCGTCTTTAGGCACGCCGGAACGATAGCGAATAAGCTCGGACAGCGGCTCTTCCTCGAGTTGCTCGATGAAGTTCATGCTACCACCTCTTTCGGGCCCTGCGTGCGGCCGACTCCGCGATTATTAGTATAATCGATAAAGCGGCCGAAAGTAACAACGCGGCTTTGGCGAACCAGTCGCCAAAGCGTATATAAATCGTAGGCGAACTGTCGCGAAATATCGGCACTTCGACAAATTTCGAGAGGGGCTTGAAGAGAGGAAGGGAGTCTAGCATCTCGCCGTAGGGGCCGACGACGCAGGAAACGCCCCCGTTCGTTGAACGGACTAGGGTCTTCCGCGCTTCGATCGCCCTAAATCGAGCGGCTGCCCAATGCTGAATCTCGGCGCTCTCGGTCTTGGACCAGGAGATGTCGGTTAGGTTTATCAATAGATCGGCGCCGCCGAGGGAAAAATTTCGGCAAACGTCGGCGAATGCGTCCTCGAAACAGATTGGCGCGCCGAAACGCAGGGGGCCCTTCTTGGTCGGCAGGTCGAAAACAATATAATCCTTGCCCATAGTCCAACCTGATTCGAGGCCCACGACGTTTTGCATAAAATTCTTGAACCAGGGATATTCCATAAATGGAATAGCCTCGGCGAAGGGCACCGGATGGATCTTCGCGTAGCTCTTGACTAGTCGAGTCTGGGGATCGATCAGGATCGCCGAATTTGTCGCCTCAATAGGCGTCCAATTGAGGACTACCGGAGCTCCCGTGAACAACCAGGTGCCCGATTCGCGGATAAATGGAATGAGAGGATCTAAAGCCGGACTCCGGTTGTAATAAGAGCGGGATTCGGCGTAGGGCCGCATGAGGCTGGTCTCGCTGAAGAGAATGATATCAGGCTTGCGCGGGGCACTGGCGAGGGCTTCGCGAGCAAGACGTATGTCTGTAGCTACCGCATTCTCATCGTTGCTCTCGGCCCAGGGATCCGTGTTTTGCTGTACGAGAATGGCATCCAAACTACCAATGGTCGGGATGGGTTTGGCAATCCGGATCAGGCCATAGCATAGAGAGCCTGTAATGAGGATCAAGGCCAGGGCGAAGTACGCCGATCGCGCACGCGAAGAGAGGACTCCGCCCTTTGAAGCGCCTATTCCGAGGAGGAGTTCGGCTATGGCGGCGTTACAGGCGGCGAGCATGGCTGTAATACCGTAAACCCCTGTGATGTCGGCGATCTGGAGGAGGGGCAGGGCATCGGTAAGCGAATACGGTATGAGTCCCCAGGGATAACCGAGGAAGCCTATCGATTTTAGATACTCGAAGCAGGTCCAGAGCACGATAAATGCCAGGGGTCTCGCCTTGCCGCCTCGAGCGAGGAAGAGCCATAAATAAAGTCCTAGCACGGCGTATACTACGAAGTAGGCGAGAGTAGTGCTTCCAAGCGTCCAAACACGGAAATCCTTGAAAAACCAAAGCCAAAAACTCGTTAGGGCGTGCTGTAGGCCGCCGAATAGCCCGACGACGAGTGCGGCTGCCTTGGGGCCGGGCAGCTCGAGAAGGGCGATATAGAGTGGCACGAGTGCGATAAATCCGAAGGGGATTAGCCCATGCTTGAATATTTCATTTGGGACGGCGAGGGTCATTAAAATCGCGGATAGGACAGCGAGCGCCAGTGAACGCGCGATGGGTCGATTCATGGGTCGGATAATAGCTTCCCGAGTGTCAAATTGAAAGAGCCCGCCGGATCGAGGACCCTTCTCCGCTTGACCCTTCACGCCTTGGGCACTAGATTTGCACCATGATTAAGGCTGTCTTTCCAGGATCCTTTGACCCGCCTACCTTCGGGCATCTCAACATCATTGAGCGCGCTCGGGGTCTCTTCGACGAGCTTCTAGTAGTCGTAGCGGTCAATCGCCAAAAAACCGGTTTTTTAGCCCCCGAAGAACGACGAGACCTCCTCCTCGAACTCCTGGTCGGCTACCCCAACGTGTCCGTCCATCTCTGCGACAATCTTATAGTAGAGTTTGCGAGAAGCAATGGTTGTAAAGTATTGGTGCGCGGCGTGAGAAGCGTTCCCGACTTCTCATACGAGTTCGAGCTCTCGATCATGAACAAGGGCCTCAACCCCGGGGTAGAAACCATCTTCTTGCCCACCGATCCCAAATTCTTTGTGCTACGATCAAGCGCGATCAAGGAGTTGGCCATGTTCGACGGAGATATATCGAGCATGGTACCCCCTAACGTCGCGAGCGCTGTGAGAGCGAAAGTCAGCGCTTTAGGCCTTCACGGCACGGCATCCGGAGTTCGGACTTGACAACTTTTAGACATTTGTGTAGGGTACTCGGGTCTTTTAAAAGGGGATTGAGTAGTAATCCTCTGCGTTTTCCAGACTTTTTTAATAAAAAGGCCTGAAAAATGTACTAGATTGCATTGTTTGCAATTTTTTCGGAACGAGGTTTTGTATGGCTGTACCTAAATTCAGGACTTCAAAGGCAAGGACTCGGCGGCGACAGTCGATCAACATGAAGCTGACCGCCCCGACCCTAGTGACCTGTGGGAACTGCGGAAACCCCGTTCTCCTGCACCGGGTCTGTTCAAAGTGCGGTTTCTATCGCGGGCGACAGGTCATTACGCCCGAATCCAAGGCATAAGGAGAGCGGGATGGACGAGCTGTTCACCAAGATTAAAAAGATTATTTCCGAGAAGCTTGAGGTCGAGGAGGACAAGGTCACCCTCGAGGCGAGCTTTCGTCAGGATCTCGGCGCCGACAGTCTCGACACTTATGAACTAGTGTACGGGATCGAGGAAGAGCTCGGCATAACCATCCCCGACGAGAAGGCGAACGAGTTCGAGACAGTGAAGGACGCTTACGATTTCATCAAGTCCCAGGTAAAGTGAGCCTGGCCTTCGCTGCGCGGGCGGACTGACGTGTTTTCCCAGAACGTCGGCGCTCTTTCCCGCGAGCGGAGGATTCAGTTGGCCGCTTTCCAGAAGATGGCTAACATGAGGTTCAGGAGCCTAGAGCTCCTGAACCTTTCTTTTACCCATCGCTCCTGCGGTAATGAGGATCCGTCCCGTTCCCAAAACAACGAACGCCTCGAGTTCCTCGGAGACGCCGTTCTAGGCATGGTTACCGCATCCTCGCTGTATGAGATCCTCGGCGAGCGCTCCGAGGGGGAGCTCGCACGGATAAAAAGCTACGTTGTCTCCGAAGAAGTCCTATCCGAGCTTGCAAAGGGCCTCAGGCTAGACGAATACATCCTTCTCGGCAAGGGAGAAGAGCTGTCGGGCGGCCGCGCAAAAAAGGCCATTCTCGCCGACGCGGCCGAGGCTCTTATCGGCGCCTACTATTTGGATTCCGGCTTCGAGGCCGTTCACCGCTTTGTCCGCGCGTTAATCGAGCCTGAGATAGGCAAGGTTTTGCAGAACCGGCACCATAAAGACTATAAGACAATTCTACAAGAATACGCGCAGAAGTACCACAAGAGTTACCCTCTTTATCGCCTGCTAAAAAAATCCGGGCCCGACCACGACAAGACCTTCTGGGTTTCCTGCGAAGTCGCTAGCATTGAATATGGTCCCCACTCCGGCAAGAACAAGAAAGAAGCCGAGCAGAGCTCCGCGCAGGCGGCCTATGAAGCGATAGTCGGGGGCGGCGGTCTCGAGGCGGCGCGGATTCTCCAAATAGAGAATCAATAAATTGAATATTTCGGCTTCAGCTTCTCGGCTATGTCGAGGAGCCGATCCTTATCGTTCAATGTCGGATCGTCGATAACCGTCTCGAGGAGTTCTTTGAGCATCGCGCCCATTTTGGGGCCGGGTCGGACGCCTATAGCGGCGAGATCGCCCCCCTTAATGGCAAGCTCGGAGAGACCAAAGGCCTCGCGCGCGGAGATGACGCCCTCGATACGCTCTCGAAGCGGGCCAAGGCTCCGTGGATCCACGGGACGACCAAGGATGCCCGCGCCGTCGGCTAGGCGCAAAGAGAAGAGTCTGTCGAGCGAGTCTGCGCCCACCCTGGCTAGGAAACGGCGTACTGCCGCATCGCTCCAAGTCTCGTCGTAGGAAAACATGTGACAGCGCACAAGATGGGCCACTTCATCGATTAGTGCGTTAGGGAAGCGCAGCCTTTTCATGAATGTTTCCGCGTCCCGCGCGGAGAATTCCTCGTGGCGGTAGAAAGTCGGATCGGCGCCGGGCCTTTCCTCCTTCGCTGTGGGTTTGCCGATATCGTGGAGGAGGGCGGCCAAGCGCAGAATGAGATCGCTTCCGGCGGCGTCGATGCTCGCGTACAAATGATCCAGGACATCGAATACGTGCATCCCTCGCTGCTCGACCCCGCGGCATCGGGCGAGCTCGGGCGAAATCTCCGCTAGAAGACCCGTCGCCTCGAGTAGCCTTAGGCCTCGCGAGGGAACCGGCGATAAGAGTATTTTCTGCAGCTCATCGCGTACTCGCTCGGCAGAGACCATACGAAAGCGGTCGATCGAAGGCGGTATCGCCGCCAAGGTCGCCGCATCTATTTCGAAGCCGAGCTGGGCCGCGAAGCGAATGGCTCGGAGAGGACGAAGTCCGTCCTCGCGGAATCGCTCGAGAGGGTCCCCAACCGCGCGTACGAGGCGCCGCACGAGATCCCCTCGGCCCTCGTGCGGATCGAGGAAGATCTTGGACGAGAGATCGAAGGCCATCGCGTTGATCGTGAAGTCGCGACGCGACAAGTCGTCGTCGATGGTTGAGGCGAATTCGACGCTATCGGGATGCCGTCCATCGGCGTAAGTAGACTCGGTCCTAAATGTGGTGACTTCGATCTTGAGGCCCTTATATAGGACGGTGACCGTACCGTGTTTTATGCCCGTCGGGATGACTCGCCTATAAAGGCGGACAATCTCTTCGGGGAGAGCGTCGGTAGCTGCGTCGAAGTCGCTCACCTCGCGGCCGAGAAGGTAGTCGCGAACCGCGCCTCCAACAAGGTAGCATGCCTTTCCGGCATCGGAAAGCACATGGGCGAATTCGAAGAGCTCGCGAGGCGGATGTATCGCTTTCATATACTTCGACCTTATACCGAATGGATGGCAGAGACAATATCGAGCGAGACGCCTTCATCGCGTCACGACAGTATCTTGACAGGTCAGCGTGGCCCTACCAGACTGGCCTACCATGAATGCGCTGCTCGTCACCGGCGGTGAGGCTCCGCCGCGCTGGCGCCTCGAATCCCGTTTCGCGGATTTCGATCTCGTCTGTGCGGCCGATTCCGGCCTCGATACCTTAGTCTCTTGGGACATCGCGCCGGACATAATCGTCGGGGATATGGACAGTGTATCGAACCCCGAACTCGTAGAGCGTTTTCCTCTCGCTAAGCTCATCCTCGAACCTCGCGACAAAGATGAGACGGACACAGAAATGGGCCTCACGGCCCTTTCGGCGAGGGGCGCTGACAGGATCGTTCTAGCAGGTGGCGGCGGTGGTCGTCTCGACCATATCCTTGCGATAAGGTGTATATTCGAACGCATACAAGGCGGGTATCGTCGGCCAAACGAATGGCATACAGCCCGCGAGACCCTGTATCTTGTCGAAGAGGGGCACAGTCTCGCCCTCGACGCGGAGGCTGGCTCGATCGTTTCGGTATTTCCCTTAGCCGGGGGCGCGGAAGGCATGAGGAGCTCGGGTCTCAAGTGGCCACTTGGCGGTTTGCGATGGAGTCCGGGGGATTGCGGCGTGAGCAACGTCGCGGATGGCGGGCGCTTCGACGTATCGGCTGGGCGCGGCGATCTCCTGCTCATACTGCAGCTGAACGCGGCGAAAGGCGTACGAGTTTGTCCAAATTGATGAATAAAGATATGTTCGTTGACAAACCCCTTCCTGTGATCCTAGTCAAGCGGGCGGTTGTTTTTCTTTTTGTAATTTGTGCAGTATCCTTTTTTTATTGGGTCGTTGGCTCGGAGAGCTCCTTTCTGTACGAAACCCAGTCGATGCTGCTATCCATCATGAGGCTATCGTCGCTGGGCATTGTCGTTGCGTCGGGCTTTGGCGTCTTCCTTGCGCTGGCCATGGCGATAGTCCGGCGATACAGGTTCAAGGTATTGAGTCTCGTCGGCTACGTACTAGCATCCGTTCTGGGTTTAGCCGCCCTCGCTCTCGCCCAATCTGTTTCTATCCTCTCCCTTGGCCTCCATTAACTTGACCCCCATTCAGCGTGGTCGATATACTTCGCGTATGCACGTCAGAGTCCGCTACGCCCCCGCACCGACGGGTCTCCAGCATATCGGCAGCGTCAGGACCGCCCTGATAAATTACCTCTTCGCCCGATCCAACGGCGGAACCTTTATCCTTCGTCTCGAGGATACCGACAGGACGCGCTACTCGGACGAATACGTCAAGAACCTATACGATACCTTCAAGTGGCTCGGGATATCTTGGGACGAGGGCCCCGACGTCGGTGGACCCTACGCGCCTTATGTGCAGTCGGAACGTTTTCCCCTCTACCAGGCAAAGGCAAAGGAGCTTGTCGACGCCGGAATAGCCTATTGGTGCTTTTGCGGCGAGGAGCGCCTCGCCAAGCTGCGAGCCGTGCAGGTGGATTCCGAGACCTCCGACATGGGCTACGACCGACACTGCCGCTCGCTCGATCCCGCCGAGTCGTCGGCGCGAGTCGCCGCCGGCGAGAAGGCGGTGATCCGCCTCAAGATTCCCCTAGAGGGCACGACCAAATTTCACGACGCCCTCCTCGGCGACATCGAATGGAAGAACGAGGACGTCAGTCCCGACCCCGTTCTCCTCAAATCCGACGGCTTCCCAACCTACCACCTCGCGAATGTCGTCGATGACCACCTAATGTGTATAACGCATGTAATGCGCGCTCAGGAATGGATACCCTCCGCCCCTCTGCACATGATCATGTACTCGGCCTTCGGATGGGAACCGCCAGTGCTCATACACCTGCCCATGGTCCTCGGAAGCGATGGGCACAAGCTCTCAAAGCGTCATGGCGCCACCGCGGTCGATGAGTTCCGCAAATCAGGCTATCTCCCCGAAGCCCTCATCAACTATGTGTCGCATCTCGGCTGTTCCTTCGAGGACGGCCGAGATCTCTTCCCCCTCGCCGATCTCGAGCGGCTCTTCAAGGTCGAGCGCCTCAATAAAGCGCCTGCGATTTTCGACTACCAGAAGCTCGAGTGGTATAACGGACAATATATCCGCATGAAGTCCGATACTGAGCTGCGCGATCTCGTTATGCCCTACCTCGAGGAGGCCGGTCTCGTAGCCGGCGAACCTAGCCCAGAGGCGGATGCACTGATTCTCGGCGCCATGCCCCTGGTAAAGGAGCGCCTGCGCTTTCTCTCCGACGCGCCGATAATGTTGCGTTATCTTTTTAAGGAGCCGCCTTTGCCTGCGAGCGAGGAATTCATGCCTAAGAAGCTCGACAAGGCTAGGACGGCCGAGCTCCTTGCCGCTGCGGGAGCGCTCCTGCCGTCCTGCGACCTAACTGACCTGCCCGGTACGGAGGCCAAATATCGGGCCGAAGCCGAGCGACTGGGAGCTAAGTTCGGCGACCTCATGATGCCGTTGCGCGTCGCGGTCACCGGCTCGCGCGTGAGCCCACCTCTTTTTGAGTCAATACGGCTCATCGGTGTTCCCAAGGCTCTCGCGCGCATAGAGAAGGCCCGCGCCTCCCTGTCGTAGTTAGCATTGCTGTCGGCGCCGCGCGGCGGCGCTCGAGCTTGACCTCAGCTTTCGCTTCGGGGCATAGTTCACACGCCGCGCCCCTGAAGTACGGTCAAGGAGTTCATGATGAGCGACGATACCTCCGCCAAAACTCCCGAGGCGAACGATTTTATCCGCGAGGCCGTGGCCGAAGATCTGGCGAGCGGCCGCGTCAAGTATGTGATGACGCGATATCCGCCCGAGCCCAATGGCTGGCTTCATATCGGCCACGCCAAGGCCCTCAGCATAGATTTCGGCGTTGCCGAGCAGTTCGGCGGGAAGTGCAACCTCCGTTTCGACGATACGAATCCCGAGAAGGAGGACATGTCCTACGTCGAAGCGATAAAGAAGGATATAAGCTGGCTCGGCTACAACTGGGAAAACCGCGAGTACTACGCTTCGGATTATTACGAGAAGTTGTACGATCTCGCCCTCTCGATAATCCGTAAGGGCCATGCCTACGTCGATGATCTCAACGACGAGGAAATACGCGAGTATAGGGGGACCAACGTCCCCGATAAAAACAACATCACGATGACCCCGCCGGGCAGGGATAGCCCCTGGCGGACGCGCGCTATAGAGGAGAACCTCGAGCTCTTCGTCAGGATGCGCGCGGGCGAATTCGCCGACGGCTCCAAGACTCTGCGCGCGAAGATAGACATGGCACACCCGAACCTGATAATGCGCGATCCGGTAATGTACCGAATCCGCCGCGAGCCCCACTACCGCACCGGAACGACGTGGTGCATCTATCCGATGTACGATTTCCAACATCCCCTCTCCGATGCCATAGAGGGCGTTACGCACTCGCTGTGCTCTCTCGAGTACGAGATTCACCGGCCGCTCTACGAATGGTTTATCCGCGAGGCGGAGGTATTTCCCTCGAGGCAGATCGAATTCGCGCGGCTTAATATTTCGCACTTCGTTCTCTCCAAGCGATGGCTCCTTTGTCTTGTCCAGGAGGGCTATGTCTCCGGATGGGACGACCCGCGCATGCCAACCCTCTCCGGCCTGCGCCGCCGAGGCTACACGGCTGCCTCGATACGCGATTTCATGTCGCGCATAGGCGTCGCCAAGACCGACTCTCTCGTCGATGTCCAACTGCTCGAACACTGCATTCGAGAAGAGCTCAACAAGAGCGCCGATAGGGCAATGACCGTCCTTCATCCCCTGAAGCTCGTCGTCGAGAACTGGCCGGAGGGCTTGGTCGAAGAGCTCGAAGCGGTGAACAACCCCGAGGATCCGGATCGTGGCTCGCGCAAGATTCCCTTCACCGGAACTCTCTACATCGAGCGCGAGGACTTCGCGGAAAACCCGCCGCCGAAGTACTTCCGCCTCTTCCCCGGCAATATGGTACGGCTGCGTTACGGTTACATTGTCACCTGCACGGGCTTTTCAAAAGACCCGGTATCAGGCGAAGTGACGGAAGTCCATTGCAGTTACGACAGCGCGACGAAGGGCGGCGACGCCCCGGACAACCGCAAGGTCAAGGGTACGATCCATTGGGTATCCGCGTCACATGCTATCTGCGTCGAGGCGCGGCTCTATGACCATCTTTTTGCCGTAGAGCGGCCGATGGACGTAGCGCCGGGCGTCGATTGGCTAGCGACGGTCAATCCGGGTTCATTGGAGAAAGTAGGAGGGGCCTTTGCGGAGCCTAGTCTCGCCACGGCAAAGGCGGGAGATCGATTCCAGTTCGAGCGTCTAGGCTATTTCTGCTGCGATCCCGATTCAAAGCCCGGTGCCTTAATATTCAACCGCACCGTCTCCCTCCGCGATACTTGGGCCAAGATCGAGAAGAAGGGCGGATGAAGGGGACGAGACCTGGGATCGGATTTGGACGCGACCCCAGGTCTACGCTTTAATAGCCCAAGTCCTCCTTCACGAAAATCAGCTTCGCTCTCCCGGGTTGAATCTCGCGGTTGAATACGAGTACCTTCCCGGGATAGCTATTGAAGCTGTCAGGCAAGCCGTAGGCCTTCCGAGCTCGGATGCTCTCTAAAGGAACGTTATGCTCCTCGATGCGCTTGAATCCCTCCTCGACGTCCTTGACGATTTTCTTGGTGCTGACGACCCATAGTACGGTTCCCGCCCCATAGGAGTATCCCGGCAGCTGGCTCCCAGTAAGGGAGGCGAAGAGGATCGATCCCGTCTCGGTAACAGCGTGGGCGCTGCCAATCGTGAAATCAGGCCCCGCCCCGAGCTTCCGCATCTCGCGGCCCTGCGTCTTCGCATCCATCTTGAAGAGCTTCGCCTTTACCGCGTCGTACTTACCCGACTCGTTCACCGCCTTTGAAAGTCTTATCTCGTCGAGGGTCACAGAGCCGGCGGTAAATACCTCAGCGCCCAAAGGCAGGAGCTCGAGTATCTTTTTAAGCGCTTCCGCGCCAGTCTCGACTACGCTAGCCTCAATTCCATTCGCGTCGAGGGCCTTGACCGCCTTTTCTACACTCTCATTCGATGCGAGTTTCTCATAATCCTTCATTTCTTCCTCCTGCACTGGATTCCCGTACGACGGGTTACTATTAATAACCTAGTAATAACATTGTATATAGTCAAGATATTATATATACTATTTATTATGGAATACGAAAGTCCAGCTCTTTGTCCCCGTGTCGAGGCTGCATTCAGCCTCCTCGCAAAGAAGTGGATGGGTCTCATCGTATATTCATTGACGAAGGACGAGCTTTATTTCTGCGAACTGGAGAAAGCGATTCCCTCGCTGAGCGCCAGGGTTCTCACGCAGCGTATACGCGAGCTTGAGGATGCCGGGTTGGTCTATCGGAGGGTTAGCCAGAACTCTCCCATCCGCGTCAGCTATCGATTGACAGAAAAGGGGAAGTCACTCGCAGGGGCAATAAAGGGAATCGCCGATTGGGCGATTTCATAAGGCAACGATACCGACCCTTTTCCCGATGGACTTGGAGCTTGAGGCCGAATAAATCGGATATAGTCTGGGAACGAAGTATCTCGCACTTGGGACCGTCGGCGACGATGCTACCCCCCTTCACGAGGATGACGCGGTCGATTTCTGGAGGGATCTCGGAGAGCTCATGAGTTACGAGGATTATCGCATGGCCACGGGATGCGAGCTCGCGCAGATTGCCGCCGAAAGAATGCCGCGCCGCGATGTCGAGTGAACTGAAGGGCTCATCCAGGAGAAGCATTTCTGGATCGTGGACAAGGGCCCTCGCGACAAGGATGCGGCGCATCTCTCCCGATGAGAGCTCGTCGGCCCTCTTGTCAAGGAGGCCGCGTACGCCGAGGAGCTCGGCGGTTTCGCGCGCCTTCGCGACCATTGCGGGAGTCGCCTCGGCGCGGAGGGGAAGCCCGACTCCGCCGAAAAAACCGGAGAGGATAGTATCGAGCGCGCTTTCGTCTCCCGTCATGGCGGTTTGCAGCGTATCGGATACTATGCCCAGGCGCGAGCGAAGCGCGAAGAGATCCCAGCGCTCTTGACCGAAGAGGCGTATCGCCGCTGGTTCGCGATAGAGGGGCGAGAGGTCGCCCGAAATCATCTTTACGATCGTGGACTTGCCCGAGCCGTTCGGGCCCAGTATGCAGGCGTGCTCTCCTGCCTTGAGCGAGAGGCTGATGCTGCGGAGGACGATCTCCCCGCCGCGCACGACCGTCGCTTCCTCTATCTCTATCGCGTTGATCACTCATTTTCCTCGACGAGCTCGAGGAGTTTGGCCCTATAGGCGCCGAGGGCCCGCGACTTGGAGATAAAGCCGACAAAGCGACCGTCGGCCCCCAAGAAAGGCAGCTCATCGGCACCGCTCTGCTCGAAATAGGCGAGCACCCTATCCATGCCCATACCCGGCCCAACCACCGCCTCCGGAACCGAGGCCACGTCGCTTACACAGAGGCTTTCCGTGCCCTCGCTCGCGAGGAGTATGTGTCTCACTTCGTCGAAGCGGACAATGCCGAGTAAGTAGCCCTCTTCGTCGAGGACTGGCAGACTCGAGCGCCTTGTCGTAAGGGCGCTGCGCGTGAGGTCCGAAACGGGCGCGTCGGGCGGCAGGGCGAGAAAATCGGACTCGACGAGCTCGCCGGGGTCTATCAGTGTTAGGGCCGCCCTATCCTTCTGATGCGTAACTAATGCGTTCCGCCCCGCAAGTTCCTCGGCGTAGATCGAGTAGGGACTGAAGCGCCGCCCCAGGACGTAGGCCACCCCCGAAGTGAGGATTAGAGGCACAAGGAGGCTATAGCCGCCCGTAATCTCGGCGATGAGGAAGACCGAGGTAAGGGGCGCTTTGAGCAGAGCCGCTAGGACGCCCGCCATGCCCACTAGCGCAAAGTTGAGCTCGTTCGCGAAGGGGACACCGATGAGGTGAAGGATCCGCGCCAGGACAAAGCCCGTGACCGAGCCCATGAAGAGGCTCGGGGCGAATATCCCGCCCACGCCGCCCGCGGCCCCCGTAATCGATGAGGCGGCGCCTTTAGCGATGACAAGAAGCGCCATGTAGCCGACAAAGAGCCATCCGCCGGAATCCATCCCGAAGAAGGGGCTGTTGCTCAGGAGTTCGGCCGCCTTGCCGCTCAGCATAGAATTCATCCCCGAATAACCCTCGCCAAAAAGTGGCGGATATATGAGGATGAGGGGCGCGAGGGCAAGCCCCCCGACGAGGGCCTTGATGTAGGGGTTTTCTATGCGGATGAGCGCCTTTCCCGCCCAGCGTTGGGAGGCTCGTAGATAGGCCGCGACAAGGGCGCAAAGGGCCCCTAAAATGAGGTAGAAGGGCACGTTGCGATAATCGAAGGATTGGAAGATCGCAAAGTGGAATTCCACATCTTCGCCTGAGACTATCTTGGATAGGAGGGCGCCGGTAACCGAGGAAACGAGGAGTGGCACTGCCACTTGCGCGGTAAAATCTATCATCAGGATCTCGATGGCGAAGAGGGCGCCTGCGACCGGCGCCTTGAAAATCGCGGCCACCGCCGCAGCCGTGCCGCAGCCTACGAGGAGGACACGTCTACGATAATCGAGACCGAGCTTCTTGCCGACGGCCGAGCCTATAGCCGAGCCGGCATGCATTATAGGCGCTTCCATCCCGAGGGAGCCGCCGAAGCCCACGGTGATCGTGCAGCCGGCCAAGGGAGCCCATATCATCTTGGACGGGATGTGGCCACCGTGCCGGGAGATCGCCGCGAGTACCTTGGTGACGCCGTGGGAAAGATCGCCTCTCGCGATCTTACGGACAAAGAAGACGGAAAGAATAAGTCCGATCGGGGGAAGGGCAAGTATGAGAAAGTTAAGGTCGCGCGATTCTACAGCCCCGCGAAGAAGGGCCTCAAGACTCGCGACGGATTGCTTTAATAGGATGGCAGCCGCGCCGCAGGTTATGCCTATAAAGGCACAGGCCGCGTAGAAGACGGCCTGTGGGGATAAGGCCTTCCTGACCAGAGCGGCAATTCCCTTAGCTTTCTTTGGGTTAATCGTAGTACTTACATTAATTCGCGGCTGGACGATGGTCAACGGGGGCTAAAAGTATATACTCGAAATAGATGGAGAGTGGCCGTGACCGAAGCTGAACTCGTAGCGGACGCACATGCGATAATCGGCGAGGGGCCTTGGTGGGACTCCCGAGACCTCATCCTGTATTGGATAGATGTCAAGGGTAAGCGCCTCCATGTATTCGATCCCGCTAAAGGGACTGATAGGAGTGTCGTGCTCGGGAGTATGCCGGGGCTCGTAGTCGGCCGGAGCTCGGCTAGCCGGAGCTCGGCTAGCCTCCTTCTCGCCATGGAACGAGGCTTCGCCTTTATGGATTCCGATACGGGCGCGACGACTCCTATCTACGATCCGGAGGCCGATATGCCGGGTAACCGTTTTAACGACGGAAAGTGCGACGCCAGGGGCCGTCTTTGGGCAGGCACTATGGCCGATTCCGAGAAAGGGCGTACTGGGTCGTTGTATCTCTTCGATCCCGACCTGTCCTGTATACGTTGCCTGAACGGAGTCGGAATCTCCAACGGCATAGCCTGGAGCTCCGATAATAGGGTCATGTATTATATCGATAGCCCGTTGAGCCGCGTCGATGCCTTCGATTTTGATCTCGAGACGGGCTCGCTTTCCGGACGTCGTGTCGCTTTCGACGTTCCGCGATCGATGGGCTTTCCCGACGGCATGACTATCGATGAGGAAGGCATGCTTTGGGTGGCGCTATGGGAAGGATGGGGCTTGGGGCGATGGGACCCGCGCTCGGGGAAGCTTATCGAAAAGGTCGATGTACCCGTTGCCCGGACAAGCAGTTGCGTCTTCGGCGGATCCAATCAGGATAAGTTGTATATTACGACCGCGAAGGTGGACCTCGGGCCCGATGGACAAAAGGAACAGCCCCATGCAGGCGGGCTCTTTGTCTTCGAGCCGGGCATTAGGGGCGCCTCCTCCGTCCCGTTCGCCGGGTAATCGAGCAGGGCCGGCTGGCGCGTTGGCCGATCTCGCGATATCATAAAGTCAGTATGGATCCCGTCGATATCGTCCTCCTTTTCGCATCTGTCGTATTCGCCCTTATTTCCCGAGCGGCGATGAAACGATTGGTGGCGCGCAGGTTAGGTAAGGCGAGCGACGCCCTGCTCGAGATCGATTTCTGGAGGGCCACATCGGGCGAGGCGCTTACGCGCTGCCTGCTTTTTGTGGAGCTGCTTTCCTGGGCGGCGATTCTCCTTCTTGTCGTGACCCTCGTCACGGGTTTTCTTTAGTAGCTATGGAGCCCCGTCAATAGGAAATTTACCCCGAAGAAAGTGAAGAGGGCGCAGAGGAAGCCAAGCGCCGCCACTATCGAGGGAAGCGCGTCCTTCTTCTTCCGAACGAGGCGAAGGTGGAGGTAGGCGGTGTAGGCAAGCCAGGTCACAAGGGCCCAAATCTCTTTGGGATCCCATGACCACCACGATCCCCAAGCTTGTTCGGCCCATATGGCCCCGAAGACAAGCGCCCCGGCAGTGAAGATGGGGTAGCCCGCCGCTACAGCCGTATAGGCGATCTTGTCGTAATCAGCCTTTTTCCTCTCGTCCTTGCTCGCGAGGAAGGCGAGCGAAGCTACGAAAGAGGCCACGAAGAAGGATTCCCCGATAAAGCTTAGCGATACATGAAGAACGAGCCATCCCGAGCGAAGGGCGGGGATGGGTGCGAGGACATCTTTGGGCGCGATGGGCGAGCTTGCCACCGCGAGCAGGGCGGCCGCGATGATCGTGGCGCCGAATTGCACGAGAGAAAGGAAGACTAAGCGCTTTTGTATCCTGTATGACCAGGCGATGAGACATATTATGCCTGAGAAGAACACGAGGGACTCGAAGGTGCCGGTTAGGGCCGGAAAGCCTATTCCCGCACTTCGCACTATGGTGACCGCGGCAAGGGCTAGGAAGGCGGCGAGTAGGGCCCAATGCGATACGGGGTCAGCTTTGCCGTCCTTTCGGAATAGGAAAGCCCCTTGAACTGCGGCTGAGGCGCAAATGAAGACAAAGGCGATAGTAGGTAGTGCGTTCATTCTACGATGTCTCCGAGTTTGCGGAACAATGTGATAAAGACGCCGAGAACGGCGACCATGAGGGCGACAATTACGAGGGGATATGCAGGGTCATACACGGCTTGAAGCCCTGAGAGATCTACTTCCTTCGCCCTCACGACCGTAAAGGCTCCGACTTTCGATCCGATCGTGAGGCTGATCATCTTTGCTCCGGTGGCGCTCTCTGCCCGGGCAATCGCAATGCCACTGTTCAAATCCACCGACATGAGCATGAGCTTACCCTCGCCTGAGTCTATGTATTCCCCGGCGGCGAGACTGCGCCGAGCGCCTGATGAGCCTATAAGTTCAAGCACGCGCTCCGAGCCATACGAAACCTGAAAAATGGACAATGAGCCCATGCGGAGGGGGTGGTTAACGCGAATCCTATACGCGGGGAGAATGGTTTTGCCCGCCGCGCTTACTTCGACCGTACTGATCCAATCCTTGGGGCGCCCGTCGGCATAGCGCTCGCTGTCGAGAGCCTTTAATGCGAGGAGCTTCCCATTCGGCAACTCGACAGCCTCACCCACGCCTAGGCGCGCGAAGCCCTGCCACGAGGGATGGCTTTGCTTGGCAGCCTGTCCGAGGACGGCGCCCATCAGTAGCAGAATGAGGCCGAGATGGAGAATATCCGGCCCGTGCCTCCTAGCTTTACCTTTTTTCAGTTCGCGCGTAAAACGATCGGCCGAGCAGGCGGCAAGATTGGCAAAAAAGAGGAAGGCGGGGATATAGAAAAGGAGAGAGCCATAGAAATCGGATTCATGTCCCTGCGATCGAAAAGAAGCGGCAATGCCAGTAAGTAAAAGATAGCCTATTAAAACCAGGGTGAGTTTCACGGACTTGAGCGCATTGAGTAGTTTACGCATGGGACTTATCCTTTCGGACCCTTCAAGTTACTGACTCCTTTCCTGGTAGGCTACCAAGAACCTTGCCCGATTATCATAGCGCCAAAATACGATCGACTTCAAAAACCATCTATTTTTTGTTTTATGCGATTTATGACAAGGCATATAAAAACACGGCTGCGGTAGTCGCTACGTTGAGCGAATCAGTGCCGCCAAGCATCGGCAGCGTAACGCGCTCATCGCAGACATCGAGCCAGGGGCTAGAGAGCCCGAATGCCTCGTTGCCAAGGACGAGGGCAAGGCGTTCCGGCCTCGTCCAGGAGCGCAGATCCATGGCATCCGGACCTAAGACGCAGGCAGCGACAGCGAAGCAATTCGCAGCTGCAGCGAGACCTTTACCAGAGATCCTGCGCAGATCCTCGGGACAGCGCAGTCTCGCCCAGGGAAGGCTCAGCGAAGCTCCCATGGAAACGCGGAGGACGCGTCGACAGAGAGGATCGGGCCCCGAGGGGCCGAGAAGGATGGCGGAACAACCGAAGGCGGCCGCATTCCTAAAGGCGGCGCCTAGGTTCTCGGGATCGCCGATTTCGGGCAGAACGAGCAGTGTCGTCCGCCCATTGCCCCCGGGCAAGGCTTCAGCGAGATCGCGGATCGGCGGTCGCCGAGCGAGGGCGATAACACCCCGATGGAAGGAGTATCCCGCCATCTTGGATATCGCGGCTTCGGAAAGGACCGTGGGGGCGAGAGTTTGACCGAGGAGCCCGTACGCCCATTCCTCGCGCGCGGGCACGCAGAAAAATGACTTGAAAACCAAGCCGTAGGCTAAGGCCCTTTCGACGAGAAAAGCGCCTTCCAAAGTGATGAGTCCGTTCTCAAGATAGTCCATATATCATAGCGTTTCCGCGCCCTCAATAGTGTGGGGCAGAAATTCCGGGAAGCTGTAGCTTGCTATGCCAGTGGACAGATCTACGTCGACGTTGGCGGCTCCCTTGCGCACGAGCTCGTCCAGGGCGAGCTGACATTCGTCAAGCCCGACATTAAGGCCCATAGCGACCGAGCTCACCGTTACTTTACCCGAGCGCGACTCGGCGAGTTTGAGCACACGGACGGGAAGGAGAGGGTCGATTCGGGGAGATTGGGCCTTCCCCCGGGTGTCCGTCGTGCGACGCATAGACCACAGTAGGCCGCGCAATCTCCCAGAAGTTCCGATTTCTCGGACGATTGTCGCTATTCCAGCTGCCAAGAGGAATGCGCTGATGAGAAGGAACTCATCGCCAAAGCGGACAAAAGGAATCGATATAAAGCCAAGTACGACGAGGACGATGCCCAGTTTATTTTTGAAACTCATGAGCCATCCTTCCTTGCTCGCGTTTATTCCGAATATACAATACTCCGTATTACTTCCCTAATAAAGGCCCTTTCGAGCTCGATTGCTCCTAATGCCCAGCGCGCGGTATAGTCGAAGCTACGTGAATCTCATCACACTAGACAGAATTTCAAAAACCCTCGGCGATACGCCGCTTTTCGAGGGCGCCAGCATGGGCATCGACATGAGCGACCGCATCGGCTTCGTCGGCCGCAACGGCCGCGGCAAGTCTACTTTTCTCCGAATCCTCGAAGGCTCGCTCGAACCGGATTCAGGGATAGTCGCGCGCAAGCGCGGACTAAACGTAAGCATTCTCGAGCAACGGCCTTCTTTTGATCCAGGCCAGAACCTAGCCGATTTCATTAACAAGGGCCGCTCCGTTTTAGCGGACCGCGATCTCGAGCGGGCATACGCCTCGCTCTGTACCGAGCTTGGCCTCCGCGACCCTTCGGCGCCGCTGTCCGAGATGTCGGGCGGCATGGTTAAAAAGGCGGCCATTGCCCGTGCGCTCGCTCCCGGCGCAGACCTCCTCCTTCTCGATGAGCCGACGAATCACCTTGACATCGAGGCTATAGAGTGGCTGGAAAGGCGGCTCCTCCAATATCAGGGCGCCTTTGTCCTCGTCACCCACGATCGCTGGTTCCTCGACGCCGCCTGCTCCTCGATCATGGAGATTGACCGCGCCTCGGTGTATAAGTACTCGGGGTCGTTTTCCGACTACATAAAGCGCCGCATCGAAAGGGCAGCGAATCTCGAGAAGGCGGAATCGCGCAGGCTCACCGTATTGAAGCGCGAGCTCGCCTGGCTTAATCGCGGCGCCCGAGCACGCGCTACCAAGAGCGAGCGGCGCAAGGACTCGATACGCGATATGCAATCCCAAGCCCTCTCCCGCGAGACTGGGATGGAAGGCTTTTCGGCCTCGTCCCGTCGGCTCGGGAAGAAAATCCTTGTACTAAAGAACGTATCCAAAGCATACGGCGGACATCGCGTCCTATCTCCCTTTTCCCGCGACTTCAAGGCCGGAGAGCGAGTCGGTATCGTAGGGCCTAACGGTTCGGGTAAAACAACCTTCCTCGATATCGTCTCGGGGCGGATCGAATCCGATTCGGGCTCTGTCGATCGGGGAGAGAATACGCATTTCGCTTATTTCGACCAGACCGCCGCGTCCATCGACCCGACCCTCTCTCTCATAGCCTACATACGCGAGAAGGCCGAGCGCATCGCCATGGCCGACGGCACAGTGCTCAACCCTGAGCAGCTGCTCGAGCGCTTTCTCTTTCCCCGAGACATGCACGAGCTGCGCCTCTCTCGCCTTTCCGGCGGCGAGCTGCGCCGGGTCCAGCTCGTCAGGCTTCTTGCAGATTCGCCTAACTTCCTACTCCTCGACGAGCCGACCAATGATCTCGATATCGACACGATCGAACTTCTTGAGGATTTCCTCTCGGACTTCCCCGGCTGCGTTCTCGCGGTCTCCCACGATCGCGCCTTTCTTGACGGTCTTGCCGATTCCCTTATTGTGCTCGACGGCGAAGGCGGCGCGCGCGAGTACGTCGGACGGTACGCAGACTATCGCGAATTTGCCGCAGAAGCCCCCGAGGGGCCCTCCATAAAAAAACAAAAAAACGCGACTGAAAGCGCCGGTGTCCGCGCGCGAGAAAGGAAGGGCCTTTCTTACGCCGAACGAAAAGAGCTCGACGGCCTGATAGACGAGATTTCAGGCCTAGAAGAAGAGAAAACGGTTCTCGAGCATCTCTTCTCATCGTCTTCTCCTGGGCCTGAGGAAATGGAACGCTCTAGGCGTCGCTATGCCGTGCTATTACCGCTCATCGATGCGCGCAGCTCTCGATGGGAAGTCCTTGCCGCAAAAGAATGAAGGAGTACGCAGTGAAACCGAATAGACGATTTTTTTTGATCTGTCTTGGAGCCCTTGCCTTTATTCTTCTTGCCTATGGATTGCTGACGATGAAATTCGGACATTTCCTGCCCCCGGATATCGATAAAAATGTTCCCAACGCGGTCATGGTCGGGGCTATCGCCATCATGCTGTGGAACAGAAAGCTACGCGGTGAAGCGGCAAAGGCCGAACTCGAGCGCAAACGCTTGGAAGAGGCCGCGGCCGCGGCGCGCCCCGTAGCCGACGAGTCGGGCCCTGAGGATTCCGCTGTCGACGCCGAACCCAAGGGCGATAGCGACGCCGATGCCCCAGGCTGAAATCCCGCCGTCCGGCTCCTTCGACATTCTCTCCCCCGACTCGATAGTTGCGGCTGTCGAGGGCGGTCTCGGCATAGGGACCGACGGGACGATCAGCGCCTATCCCAGCTATGTCAACCGCGTCTATGGCATGAGGCTTGATGATGATAGGGAGATCATCGTCAAATTCTATCGGCCCGGCCGCTGGTCAATGGACTGCATCCTCGACGAGCATCTCTTTCTGCGCGACTGCGGCGATGCCGAACTCCCTGTAGCGGTGCCCCTCGAACTACGAGGAGGCGAAAGTCTGGGCGAGCTCATTCTCGAGGACGAGGAGGGAGAGTATCCTTTTCTTTTCGCGCTTTTCCCCAAGATGGGCGGAAGGAATTTTGATGCGGAGGCAGATGAGGATTGGCTGCGACTAGGCGCCGTCCTCGGGCGTCTCCATGCGGTCGGATGCAAACGCGATGCGCCCTCGCGCATGCGATGCGATCCCGTCAACCTCACCAAAGCTCTCTTGGGCGGCCTCCTCGACGAGGATCTCGTCCATCCCGAGCTCATAGCCGAATTCGAGGATCTCTGTTTGGGTGTCATAGACTTCCTCGCCCCTCGATTCGAAGGTCTGGCTTTTCGCCGCATCCACGGCGACTGTCACCGCGGCAATATCCTCGATAGGCCGGGCTCGGGACTCCTCATTATAGATTTCGACGATATGATGACGGGGCCGGCGGTGCAGGACCTCTGGCTCCTGCTGCCCGACCACGCCGCCAAGTGCCGAAGGGAACTCGGCCTCCTGGTCGAGGGCTACGAGGCATTTCTTCCTTTCGATCGCCAAGAGCTCGAGCTGGTCGAGGGCCTGCGCTTCATGCGCATGGTCTACTTCCTCGCATGGCGCTCGCGCCAGCGAAACGACAAATGGTTCCGCGAGAGCTTCCCTGATTGGGGGAACAAGGCATTCTGGACTACCGAACTCGAGGACCTCCGCGATCAGGCGGAGCTCGTGCTAGGGTAGATTCGGGAGCACGGCCAAGGCGCCGCCTTGGACACCGCGAAGAAGTCGCGGAGTGATCAGAGCATGATGAGGAGCAGCTCGTCATGCCATCGTGCCCGCAGGCATAACCCCAATGGACGAGCCACAACGTTCGTCGGCGTGGGGTTCTGAATCACCAATCCGCCGAATTCCTCAGGCCTGGAGCGAATATAGGACGAAGTCTCCATTCCCTTAAAAGATAATTCCGGATTCCAAGGTATCGTCGATCGCGTCAGCCGTCGCGCGAGTACTCATTTCCCTCTCTGACGATATGGATTGAATTAAAATAGTTACTATAGACAGAAGCATTTCCTCAACCTAGCATAAAGATCCATTTTTGCCCCGATGGAGTCGTCTAGCCGCCGTCCAGCCTAATTCACTATAATCGCCCTACCTCACAAAGCGCGCCCTCGCGTAAGATGGCTCGCGCATCTAGGAGATTATACATGCAGGACAACAGCGTCACGATGGAAAAAATCGTCTCTCTCGCCAAGCGGAGGGGCTTCGTCTTCCAATCTTCCGAGATCTACGGCGGCCAATCCGGCGCCTGGGACTATGGCCCAATGGGGGTCGAGCTCAAAAACCGCATCCAGCGCTTCTGGTGGAAGGAGATGACTCAGCTTCACGACGACATCGTCGGCCTCGACGCCGCAATCCTCATGCATCCCAAAACCTGGGAAGCATCCGGCCATGTGGAAAATTTTACCGACCCCTTGGTCGATTGCAAGAAGTGTAAACAGCGTTTCCGGGCCGACCAAATCGACCAGGCTAAGCTCGCCAAAAAGGAGTGCCCCGAATGTGGAGGCGAGCTCACCGAGACGCGCAAATTCAACCTAATGTTTAAAACGAATATCGGCCCGATCGACGACGGCTCCGGCCTACTATATCTTCGCCCCGAGACCGCTCAGGGCATCTACGTCAATTACAAGAACATCGTTCAGTCCAATCGGATGAAGATACCCTTCGGCATCGCCCAGGTCGGTAAGGCCTTCCGCAACGAGATCGTCACCAAGAACTTTATTTTCCGCACCTGCGAGTTCGAGCAGATGGAGATGCAGTATTTCGTCAAACCTGGCGACGACGAGAAATATTTCAATTACTGGAGAGAGCAGCGCTGGTCCTACTACGCCAAACTCGGCGTGCGCATGGACAAGCTGCGCTGGCACCAGCACGGGCCGGACGAACTCGCTCACTACGCCAAGGACGCCTACGATATCGAGTACGAATTCCCCATGGGCTTCAAGGAGCTCGAGGGTGTGCACAATCGCACCAATTTCGACCTTACGCGCCACCAGCAGTTCTCCGGGAAAGACCTCCAGTACATCGACCAGGATAACGGCAACGAGCGCTATATCCCCTTCATCATCGAGACTAGCGCCGGCCTTACGCGATCGCTCCTCATGGTTCTCTGCGACGCCTACGAGGACCAGTACATCGGCAAAGATCAGGCTAGCAGTGCGGATTCCGCAGGAATCCGCGAAGTCGGAGGCGCAGCAAGCGCCGACGATTGGCGCACTGTCCTCCATTTTCATCCAAGCCTTGCGCCAATCACTGTCGCAGTCCTTCCTTTAATGAAAAAGGACGGACTCGCCGAGCTCGCCCAAGAAATTAGGCAGAGTCTTAAAGAAGAGTTTACCACCGATTACGACCAGGGCGGCGCCATAGGCCGCCGCTATCGCCGCCAGGACGAAGTCGGCACTCCCTTTTGCGTGACCATCGATTATCAGACCAAAGAAGACAATACGGTCACTATCCGCTTCCGCGACAGCATGGAGCAGATTCGCGTCAAGCGCGACGAGCTTGACGCTACACTCAAGCAAGCCATACGGGATTACAAACGGGTCTGATCATGCGAAGAGCAGGGGATGCGGTCGCTGACGCGGCGATTCCCCTGGCTTCGGCTCTGAATGCCCTTACTCCTTCAGGAGCTCAGAAAGCTCGTCTTGCGAGACGAGGTCGGTCTCCGCATCGCCATTGAGGGAGGAGCGGAGCAACTCGTTTAGGCGTACGAGGAGTGCCCGCTGCTCCGCCGACGCGGCTCCGAGCCGCTGGCTATCGGCAGCGAAGGATTGGGCGCGGGGGTAGCCCGAACCAGCGAGGCGGTCGAGTACACCGATAAAGGCTTTTACCGTCCGCTCGAGGAGCTTTAAGTACTCGGCCCGCTCGACCAACAGGGTATTCTGCTCGAGGAGGGAAGAAAAAACCATGAGGCTTCGGTCTAGGAAGCCGATATCGCCATCGACGCGCTCGGCGAAGTAGTCGGGGTCGGTCTCGGTCGAAAGAATAAGGTCGAGAGACCTTACAAGAACGCTCAATGAGAAGAGGTCGTCTTGGTAGTGAATCATTTGAGACATAGCTTGGCTTATATAATCGGCTATAGCCGCCTCCGCGTAAAGCCTTGATAGAGCATATCTCTTCATGGTATAAAATTTCGACCCATCCGCCCTTAGGGCGGACAAAGACCATTGGGAGGAACCATGAGACAGTACGAGCTAGTCGCCGTCTTTCCCCCGGAAGAAGAACTCTTCCGACTGGGCAAGGAGGCGGTCGTCGCGGAGCTGACCAAGCAGAACGCGGCGGACGTGAAGGAAACGGACATGGGCGATCGTCCACTCGCCTATACGATCAAGAAGAAGGATAGGGGCCACTACATCCTCTTTACGATGAACCTCGACCCGCAGGGCGTCACGCCGGCCGAGAAGATGTTCAGGCTAAACCCTAATCTCCTCAAGTACCTCTTCGTCAGGGTAGAGGACTGAGGGAGGGAGCGCTGATATGAGCGATCTCGCCGTCGCCGTCGTCGTAGGCAGGCTCACGCGCGACGCGGAGCTTAAATATACGAATTCAGGCCAGGCCGTGTGCCATTTCTCCGTCGCGACTAGCGCGCGGCGTAAAAAGGGCGATCAGTGGGTCGAGGAAGCCAGTTTCTGGGACGTTGATCTCTGGGGCAAGCTTGGCGAGACGATCAACCAGTACCTCACGAAGGGCAAGCTCGTCGCGGTCGAGGGCACAATGCGCCAGGATAAGTGGGAGCAGGATGGTCAGACGAGGACAAAAACCCTCATCACGGCCAACAATGTACAGCTCCTCGGTTCTTCGGGCGGCCAGAGCGGACCCTCGGGCCAGGGAAGCTCCTCGTACGAAAAGTCGCAGGCGAAGCCACAAGGCGAAGCTCAGGCGCCGAAGACGGGCGGCGGGCCAGCTGCTGCAAGCGGCAGTGACGACTTCACCGACGATATCCCATTCTGATCGGCGAAAATAAGGAGAAGATGATATGTCCGATACAAGAGACCAGATGGATTCGAGACCGTCGCGCCAGGATAGCGACGGTTCTTCTGAGCCCAGGAAAGACGGAGAGGATCGCGGACCGGGCGGTCCCCGTCGAGGTAAGGGCTTCTTTAAGAAAAAGGTCTGCAAATTCTGCACCCAGAAGATAAAGGTAGACTACAAGGACATCGACTGCATGCGCCGCTTTGTCACGGAACGCGGCAAAATCCTTCCTCGGAGGATCACCGGCACATGCGCCAAGCACCAGCGCGTGCTCGCGATTGGCATAAAAAGGGCGAGGGCCTTGGCCTTCCTCCCTTACGTCGCAAAGTAAGGGATTCTAGCTCAAGCAGCAAAGCTATGTCCGATTCAGCCGCCGCCTTCCACCACAAACCTTACGCCGCCTTCTTAGCGGCTGGGTTGGCGTCGAGCCTACTCTATTTATCTGTATTTCTCTCCTTCGCCTTCCTCCTCCCCGTCCAGATCGCCTTCGGGCGCTCCGGCAGGCGCTCTGGTCTGGCAGCGGCGGGGATAGCTATGGCGGTCATAGTCATCGTCCAAGGGTGGCGGCTCATCACGGCCGGCGCATTTAGCGCAGGCCCCGCCGGCGCATACGCTCTTGCAGCAGGAATACTGCCTCCCCTTGTCCTCCTAGGCGCGCTCCTACTCATGAATGCGCCCTTCTGGCAGGGATGGGCGGCACCCTACAGGATATTGTGCGTCACCACGGCATGCGCACTCGCAGCCCTTCCCGCCCTTGTGGCGTTGGAGCGCGACGCATCCATCGGGGCATACCTCGAAGAGCGCATAAGCGCCTTCCTGGCTCCCCTCCGCTCGGCCTCAGGCGACGGCTACGAGGCATCGGCCCTCGCCGCCGCCCTCGATCCCAAAGAGCTTGTCGCTGTGTCCATCGAGACTTTGCGCAACTCCTACGCTGCAATTATCCTCTTCATAATCGGCGGGAGCTGGCGATTGGGGAACCGTCTGTCGGGCCCCGGCAGCCGCGGGAGAGAAGAGACGGCCGCGATAGACGATTTACACCTGCCCTATCCCCTGCTTTGGGCTTTTTTGGCGTCTTGGTCCCTTGTGCTCGGCGCGGTACTCCTGCACGCGCCCGAGGCGGCCGCCGCCTTCGCCTGGAATTGCGCCCTTGCGCTCACCCTGGCCTACGCTGCCCAAGGGCTGGGGATAGTCACTCATCTTTTCAAGAGCTGGAATATGCCGAGATCCCTGCGCATCTTGATCGCCGCTATGGCTATAATCGCCCTGGCGACATTGACAGCGGGCATTGCTGTCGCGGTCATATTGCCTCTTTTCGGCGTAACTGAAATCTGGATATCTTATCGAAAACCCAAAGGAGCCGGAGCATGAGAGTCATCCTCAATCAGGACGTTCCGAATCTTGGCGAGCTCGGCGATGTAAAAGACGTCGCCGCAGGCTACGCCCGTAATTTCCTATTCCCCCGCAGTCTCGCTTTCGCGCATAACGCAAAAAGCCTGACGCTCTTCGAGAAGCGCAAGACCGAGATCGAGGCTATCAAGAGCTCTAAACGGTCCGCCTCGGCGGGCCTCAAGGAAAAGATCGAAGCCGAGGAATTCGTCCTCGTCCTTCCGGCCGGCTCGAACGGCAAGCTCTACGGAGCGGTCACCGGCCACAATGTAGCCGACGAGCTGCTCAAAAAGGGCATCGAGATCGACCGCAAGCGTATCGAAGTCCCCGGCCGTTCCATAAAGAGCGTCGGGAGCTACAAAGTCGCAATCCGTCTTTACGAGAAAGATGAGGCCATTCTCCGCCTAGCTATCCAAGGTCAGGCGGTCAAGTCCGAGTCCAAGGAAGAAGCGCCTAAGCCCCGTCGACGCCGAAGTGAGGAGCGCGATGCCGAGACCAAGGCCAGCCCTCCTGCCCACGCCGAAGGCGGCCCCGAAGCTTAAGTCTACCGGCCGCGCCGCGTCCTCCGCGCGGCCGGCTAGCGTCGGGCCCCCTCGTTATTGGGGCGGGAGGTCGCTTTATCGTGATTCCAGCAGAGCTCAAGGACAAGATACCTCCCCATAACGCCGAGGCCGAACAGGCCTGCATCGGCGCGGTCCTCATCGATCCCGAGTCGGTGGCCAACGTGCTGCGTTTTCTAAGGCCGGAGGATTTCTACGTCAACGCGAACCGCGAGGTTTTCGCGGGCGTCGTCTCACTTTATGAAAAAGGGCAGAAGGCCGACCTTATTACCCTCACCGACGAGCTCAGGCTCCTGGGCACCCTGGATCGAGCGGGTGGGCCCGGCTATATAGCCAATCTCACCTCGGTGACTCCCTCGTCGGCCAATGTCGAGTACTACGCACGCATTGTCCAGGAGGCCTCGGTCAGGCGGAGTCTTCTCAGGCTATCGGCAGACATCGTAATGAGGGCGCACGATAGCTCCACGGAGTCGGCAGTGGTCCTCGATGAGGCTCAGGCGCGAATTTTCGAGATATGCCAGAACAGGCAAGCGATTTCGTATAAGAGCGTCAAAGAGCTCCTCCCCGAGACTATCAAGACCATTGAAAGGCTTTTTAAAAACAAGAGCGCCTATACGGGCGTCCCCTCGGGCCTTCCCGATCTCGACTCAATGACTTCCGGATTCCAGGACTCGGAGCTCGTGATAATCGGAGCACGCCCTTCCGTGGGCAAGACAGCGCTTGCGATGAGCATGGCCTCGCATATTGCGGTCAAGGAACGTATCAGCTGCGCCTTTTTCTCGCTCGAGATGGCCGACATGGCCATCATGCAGCGCTTAATCGCTAGCGAGGCGCGGATCGCTAGCGAGAAGATACGCTCAGGTCTGATAAAACCATCGGATTTCAACGCCTTGATGGAGGCCGCGGGCCGGATATACGAGGCCCCTTTATATATCATCGACATGCCTAATATCAAACTCCTCGAACTAAGGACGATGGCAAGGCGTCTGCAGGCCGAGAGGGGCGTAAAGATCATCTTCGTCGATTACCTAACCCTTATCACGCATGAGAATGCCGACTTGCCACGATGGGAACAGATAGCGAGCATTTCACGTTCTCTCAAGTCCCTCGCCCGCGAACTGCGCATCCCCGTCGTGGCTCTCTCCCAGCTTAAGCGCGAGGCTGAGGGCAAGCAGCCCACGCTGGCCGACCTCCGCGAGTCGGGATCCATCGAACAGGACGCCGACCTCATTCTTTTTCTTCATCGCGACCGCGAGGCCAACAAGACGAGGGAGGAGCGTTCTGAAGTGGTCGAGACGGAGCTGATAATCGCCAAGCAGCGCAACGGGCCAGTCGGCAAGATCGAGATCGCCTTCATCCCAAAATACACACGCTTCGAATCGATTGAAAAGCGGCGGGGCTAAGAGCTATAGTTGGAATAGCGACATAATGGAGGCCGACTATGGGTATACGCGACGACTATGATTTCGGCATCCTCGTCAATGGGACGGAGCGCATGGTCACCGACGAACTCGAGCGCGCGCTGGCTGAACGGGCCGACCAAAGCATTTGCCTGTGCCAAGATTGCGTACTCGATATGGCTGCTTTCGCATTAAATTCCCTCAAGCCCGTCTATAGAGTCTCACTGCTGGGCACCATGTACGCGCAAGCTATGGACGAGGGCGCTTATGCCGCAGAAGTGCGAACGGTGGTAGACGCGGCAATCTCAAAGGTCCACGCCAACCCCGCCCATGATTAATCTTCTGTATCCGCCTCGAATATTCTGATGGAGCGGTAAGGCCCCGCGAAGATGCGATCAAAGGGAGCTTCGCGGATGCTCCGTGATTTATCGGCGAAAGTCTTGGCGTATGTCTCCGGATCAATGGGCAGTACTGCGATCTGGCCTTCCTTTAGCCCGGACAGGTGAAAGACGAGCTTGTCCCCCTTTTTACCGGAGTAGGCGACCGATATCTCCGCTTCAGGGGCCTGTTCCTCGGCCTTTTGAACAAGCCAATATTTTAGTATCTCGATTGCGTCGGGATCGAGTCCATCCGCAAGTACCCGCGCCCGCTCGAAGAGCTCCGGGTAGCCGACAAGGGCTTGCGCGCCCTTGGGCAGATCGATTGCGCCTCGATAGAGCGACATCCTCTCGAGCTCGGGAAGGGCTACGAAGTCTATCCCCAACTTCTTGGAGAAAAGCCTAACCCTAAGTTCCGGCTTGAGCCTTGCGCCGCAGTTTGGACAATCAACTGCATGGAAATCGCCCTTTAATATCTCGCCCAGAACACCTGTTTTCTCATCAAGGTCTATTTCCTCCGGCAAGTCCGCGTCGAAGGTCGTCTCGCACATACATGTTACTTTTCTCATGGCTTCCTCCCTCATTTGGCCGCGAAGAAAAGCAGGTCTCCAACCGTAGCGATCACGAAGATCGCGAGTATGAAGGTCGCGCCAATAAATTGATAGCGATAGATCGCTATTGGGCGAAGCGCTCGCCTTCGAACGCCCTCTATGACAAACATGAGGATCTGCCCCCCATCTAGGGCGGGAATCGGGAGGAGATTCATGACAAATAACGCTATAGATAGGAAGGCCAAGATATTGAGCGGTATAGCCAACCCTCCGGTGGCCGAGTTCTGGATGCCTTCCGTGGCTTCCTGCCCGACCATATACGTGATTCTTAAAGGACCAACGAGGGCTTTGAGAGGATTCACCCCTTGGAAAAGGCTGCCGAGCCCTTTCAAGTACATATTGAATGTGGACCAAGTCTGGGATAAGCCGGCGGAGACCGCAGCCCCGATCGTCGATGCGGCGCGCACAGTATGGGTATCTCTCTTGAATCCTATACCAAGGTTCGAGGCGCCCTGAGCGTTCCAACTCAGGTTAACGACGAACTCTCTTGAACTGCCGCCTCGTTCGACCGCGATTTTCGTGCGCTCAGGCTTGGCGGCATTGAGCAGCGAAGACGCCTCTAGCTCGTGGTGGACTTCCTTGCCGTCTATCGATATTATCCGATCGCCTATCTCGATACCGGCGATCAGCGCGGCGCTCCCCGCTGCCACTGTTCCAACAACAGGGTCCGCCCAATAGGATATGCCGATAATCCCGCCGCCCGTATCCTTGTTGAGCATAGGCGTGACCGTTTTATCGTAGAGGTTTCCGTTCCGCTCGATTTTTAAAAAGATGGGTTTGTTTGCAGACAGCGTTATCGCATCGCTGATTCCTTTGAAATCCGTGATCGTAACACCGTTGGCGGCTACGATACGGTCCCCCGACATGAGGCCTGCCGTATCCGCGGGATAACTTGAGAGTTGCGGCTGGCCCAAGTTGTATTCGCTTTGGAGGACTATCCGATTGGGAAACGAAGGATAACTATAGCCGATGGTTGATACTATAATATAAATAAATACGGCAAGGATGATATTGGCGCATGGCCCCGCTAGCGCAATGACTATCCGCCGCCAGGGAGAGGCCCCATAGTAAGTCCCGCTCTCGTGGGGCAGTTCGGGCGCCTTTTCCTCGAGGGCTTTTCGGAAAGATTCCTCGCCTTTCATCTTGCAATACCCGCCGATTGGGAAGGCCGAAAAGCGCCATTCGGTTCCGCCTCGCTTGAAGCCGACTATACGCGGCCCCCAACCGACCGAGAATGCCTCCACCTCCACGCCCATCGCGCGAGCGGCTGCAAAATGGCCCAGTTCATGAACTATGACGACTATGCCAAGACCTACGAGGCCAAGGATTATCGTAACGATCAGCATTCGATCTCCCTGACGGCGGCCGCAGCCGCCACACGCGCTTCGCCGTCAATCTCAAGTATACTGTCGAGGTCCATCACGCGGGAAGGCCAGATGTGTTCAAGTGTCCTAGCTACGACGCGCGAGATATCGCTGTAACCGACTCTGGCCCCCTCGAAAGCTGCGACCGCGACCTCGTCCGCCGCGTTATACGCGATCGTCGCGCCTTCTCCGGCTTCTAGGGCCTCATAGGCCAGAAAGAGAAGGGGATAGCGCTCAGGTTCGGGCTCGCGGAACTCGAGGCTATGCCCAGCGAGCTCGAGGCGCCCGAAGGGGCAGGGCAGACACTCGGGCCAGGTAAGGGCGTTCTGGATTGGCACGCGCATATCGGGCGCCGATAGTTGGGCATAGAGGCTGCCGTCCCGTGTCCGTACAAGGGAGTGCACCAGGCTTTGCGGGTGGACAAGGACACGTATTTGCTCGCCCCCGAAGCCAAAGAGGCGCGAGGCTTCTATAACCTCGAGGCCCTTGTTCGCCATCGTGGCCGAGTCGATCGTTATCTTGCGGCCCATGCTCCAGTTCGGGTGCGATGCCGCCTCGTCGGGCCTCGCGCCATCGAGTTCGGAAAGGCTCCTGTCCCGAAACGCGCCTCCCGACGCCGTGATAATGAGCTCCTCGATCTCCCCTGTCCCTATCTTTGTGCATAGTTGAAAAAGGGCAGCGTGCTCCGAATCGATAGGGATTATGCTCGAACCGCTGACGCGCGCCTTCTCGGCGAGGAGAGGCCAGGCCATAACTACGCTCTCTTTGTTGGCCAAGGCGAGATCCTTCCCGCTGGACAGTGTCGCCAAGGAAGGTCGGAGCCCTCCCGAGCCCGATGATCCATTCACGACGATGTCCGCCGTGAGGCCAGTGACAAACTCGTCGAGACCGGAGGGGCCGACGAATGGAATATTCTCTGATTGGGTTGAGACGCCGCTAAGGCAAAGCGCTGCCCCTGGGTAGCGAGCGGCCACGGCGCGAAGCCCTGCTTCATCTTTATGCGCTGAGAGTCCCGTGACATCGAAGAGGTCAGGCCTTGAATCGATAGCTTCTAAGGTCTGACGCCCGATTGAACCAGTCGCCCCCACAACGATTACGCGCTTTCGCATAATCTTCAGCGGAAATATCCTAGGAGGAGTGAAAGGCCATAGAATACTGGCGCGGCGAAAAGGAGACTGTCGAAAGAGTCAAGGAAGCCTCCGCGGCCAGGCACGGTGCTACCCGAATCTTTAATATCCGCCGAACGCTTTAGCGCGCTCTCGAAAAGATCTCCGACGATGACTGCTGCCCCGACGGCCAGACCGAAGGCAAATATCGCCCACCATGGGCCCGCGATGGCCTTCGGGAATAGAGCGTTGCAGCCGAAGGCGGTACCAACCGATCCGAGCATTCCCCCGATAAATCCAGCGAGGCTTTTGTTGGGCGAGACGGCTATAATGCCCCTGCGGCGGCCGAGGGTCATACCGAAGAGCCAAGCCAGGCTATCGTTGCTGAACGCGATAATGCAGAATGAGAGGAGGGATTCGGTCGCATAACGCGGCTCGGATGCGATGAGAACGACAAAGGCGCCGAGGAGGCCCGGATAGGCGGCCGCGAAGGCGATGGCGTTCGTCCTCGGCAAGACCTCGGGTATGTCTTCAAGCCTGACGAAGGCGAAAGCCGAAAAGAGGGCAAGGAGGGCGGCGCCAGACGCGATGACTATACCGAGACAGGCTCCGGCCAAGGCGGCCTCGCCGCCCAGGAGCCCCCCGATATAGGCGCTGGCCGGAAGTGCTACGCCTAGGCCGATGAAGAGCGCGGGCTTGGCTACGATGCCCCTCGCTTTGTAGAAACGTGATAGCTCGAGGGAACAGCCTCCGTTGAATACGAGTATCATGAGAACAGCGGCCCCGTGATTGAATTGCGGTAGAAGAACAACTACAACGGCGACAAGGGGCAGGCCCAGAAAGAAGAGGAGGAGGCGCTGGAGGATATTGCTCACGGTGAGCCGCCGTAACGGCGTTCACGGGCCTTATAGTCCTCGACGGCCATCTCGAGATCCTCTATCCCGAAATCGGGCCAGTACTTCGCGCTGAACCACAGCTCCGCATAGGCGGATTCCCATAGAAGGAAGTTGGACATACGCCTCTCGGCGCTCGTACGGATAATCAAATCGGGATAGGGCAACTCGGGATGATCCATGGCCCCGCGAAGGGATTCTTCGCTCGGAGCCGTCCCGGAAGCTGCGAGCTTCTGCGCCGCACGCACGATTTCGTCGCGTCCGCCGTAATTGATGGCTAGATTTAACGTCATCCTATTGAAAGAGGCGGTCTCGCCCTCGACTTCGCGGATCTCCCTGGCTATATCCCTGGGCAGACCTTCGGCGTCTCCGGAATGGAGAACCCGAACGCCGTTCGAGCGGTAGAAATCCAGCTCTGACGAGAGGTGTTGCTTGATGAGACCCATGAGAAAGCCGACCTCCTCGGTCGTGCGCTTCCAATTTTCTGTGGAGAAGACATAAAGTGAAAGTACCTTGATCCCGAGATCCTCTGCTGCTTTAACGATAATCTTCGCCGTCTTGAGACCTTCGCGATGGCCTTCCGTCCTGGGTAAGCCGCGCGATTTTGCCCAGCGCCCGTTGCCGTCCATAATGAGGCCGACGTGGTTGGGAACTCCGCCCTCTCTCGATGCGCCGGCCATGTTCTTTGCTCAGGACCCCTAGACTTCCATTATCTCTTTTTCTTTTTCCTCGAGGGCCTTGCCAACCTGCGCTATGTACGAATCGGTGAGCTTCTGGAGCTCATCCTCTTCTTTCTTAATCGCGTCCTCGGGGACGTGGCCCACGGCGAGCTGTTTCTTTAGGTCCTCGAGGCCGTCGCGGCGGACGTTGCGGATCGATACGCGCGATTGCTCAGCCATGCTCTTGGCCGTCTTAGCGAGCTCCTTGCGGCGTTCTTCGGTGAGAGGGGGGATGGATATTCGGATTACCTTGCCGTCGTTGGAAGGATTAAGCGAGAGTTCGGATTTCTGAATAGCTTTCTCAATCTCGCCGATGAGGGCGCGGTCCCAGGGCTGGATGACTATCAGCCTCGCCTCGGGCACGGAAATTGTCGCAACCTGGGCGAGGGGAGTCTTCTGGCCGTAGTATTCCACGCGGATCTTGTCGAGGAGGGAGGGTGAGGCTCGCCCTGTCCGCACTCCATTAAACTCGTCCTTAAGGGCCGATAGGGCCTTCTTCATCTTCTCTTCGCAGACGATCTTAGCGGAATCCATACACCCCCCTATCGCGACTTGCTCGCCATGACGCTCGCAAAAATGATTAGTCGTCGCCGATCTTCATATAGATATAATCGATGATCTCGAGCTTACACCCGGCTTCAGCTGCCACTGCTGCCATGGCCTGCGCAACTGGCGTTTTCTCTTCCTTGACGAAACCCTGATCCATTAAGCAACTTTCGACCATGAGTTTCTTGAATTTGCCGATCAGGGCGCCCTCGATGACCTTCGGGCTCTTGCCCTTCATTTTCTCATCCTCTTCGACCAGCTTCTTGAAGTTCTCCTGCTGCTCTTTAATCCAGGCCGCATCGGGCTTGGACTGATCCAGGAAAAGGGGGTGGAAGGCGGCTATATGGAGGGCGAGATCGTGTACGAAGGCTTTTACCTTGTCGTTCGAGAATGCATCGCCCTTGTCGGACTTCACTTTCACGGCGACTGCGATCTTGCCAGCGCCATGGACGTAGGAGTGGACATATTCGTTGGCGCCCGCGGTCAGGAGCCTAACGCGCTTTAGGGTGATGTTCTCCTTGATGACCGCGGCTATATCTTTTACCATATCCTCGAGTTCCTGTGTCGGGCCCGTGCAAGCTTTGGTATAGGCGGTTTCAAGGATCTTTACCCCGGCCTCCTGGAAGTCCTTATTCAATGTAACAAAGTCAGTCTCGCAGACAATCTCGACCAAGGAGATTTTGCCTGGGCTTTCCTTGACAAAGATCTTGCCCTCGTTAGTAGCGCGCCCAGCGCGCTTCTCCACACCGGCCATACCCCACTCGTGTAGAAGTTTTTCGGCTGCGGAGACGTCGCCGTTTGCCTCGGTGAGGGCCTTCTTGCAATCCATCATTCCAGCGCCTGTTTTTTCGCGGAGTTCTTTTATGTCTGCTACCTTAATATCCACCTGTCTCTCCTATTATCAGTCCTATCACTTGGCCTCGTAGAGCCTGTCATCATCGACAACGGGCGTCACTTCCTCGGAAACGGGTTCCTCTACCTTGGGCTTATCTGCCGCTGTGTAGGTCGCGGGATCAATCTCGACCTCGTCGTCCTCGGCGGAGGGAGCCGCGTCGGTTTTAACTTCTTCTGTCTCTTCGCCCGAAAGGTTCTCGATTATCTTGAGCCCCTCGGCCGCTCCAGCCTCAACTACGGCGTTGGCGATGATCTGGGTAAAGAGGCTTATAGAACGGATTGCGTCATCATTTCCGGGGATTGGATAGGTAATACCTTCGGGATTGCAATTCGTATCGACGACCGCGACGATGGGTATGCCGAGTTTCTGCGCCTCAGCGACTGCAATCGCCTCTTTGCGTGTATCGATCACGAAGATGGCACCTGGCAGTTCCTTCATCTCCTTGATGCCGCCGAGGTTCTTCTCCAGCTTAGTCTTCTCTTTCTGGAGACTCGCAATCTCTTTCTTTGTGAGGCTCTCGAAGGTTCCATCGACCTCCATCTTTTCTATCTTCTTGAGGCGTTGTATGGATTTCTTGATAGTGGAGAAATTCGTAAGCATTCCGCCAAGCCATCGGTTGTTCACGTAGAACTGCTCGCAGCGATCCGCCTCTTTCTGGATGGCGGTCTGAGCCTGTTTCTTAGTGCCGACAAAGAGCACGCTCTTTCCCGTGCCTACGGTCTTCTGAATCGCATCGTAGGCTTCTTTAATAGCCTGAATTGTCTTCTGAAGATCGATGATGTGGATACCGTTGCGCTCGGCGAAGATATACTTCTTCATCCGAGGATCCCAACGCTTGACCTGGTGCCCAAAATGGACGCCGGACTCGAGCAGGTTCTTCATCGTTACGACTGCCAAGAGTTCCTCCCGTGGCCGAGCGTACAACCCAGCCTCCGTCTCTGTATCTCGTCGGCCCTGGACGGGCTGACGGAAGGTGCCGGCGCTCACACGCCGGTCGAGCCCGCGATCCTAAGACCGTCGGATGCCCTTGCCCCTGCATATCGAAGTTATTTCGCTCCACAGGGGATGCGGTATCCCGCTTCGAGGAGAATGACATAAAGCTCCCGCATTGGCAAGCCCACGACCCCCGTCCATGATCCCTCAAGACGTTCGATGAAGAAGGCAGCTAGCCCTTGGATGCGATAGGCTCCTGCCACACCGGACCATTCACCCGATGAGAGGTATTCTTCGATCTCATCATCGCTCATGGGAGCGAAACCGACTATCGAATCCGAACGCGAGGTCCTCATCCGTCCCGACTCCCGATCGAGAAGGGCGATTCCAGTATGCACGCAATGGGACTTACCCACGAGTAGTCTCATCATGCGACGAGCGTCATCGGAATCCTTTGGTTTACCCAAGGCTGTTTCATTTTCTATTGAGCTTTCTGAAGGCAGGCATACGAGGGTATCGGCTGCGAGCACAAGACGCTGCGAAAATTGACAGGTCTGTGCAGCCGCTTGTGCCTTGTCTTTAGCGAGGGCCAAGACTCTATCCAAGGGCAGTAGGTCGTCCCGACTCGTTTCATCAACATCAGGCGCAAAGACATCGAAGGAGATGCCCGCCGCCTCGAGAAGCTCGCGGCGGCGAAGCGAATTGGATGCCAGCAGAATGCTTTCCATGGAAGCGATCATTACCTACGGCTATTCGCAGGGTCAAGGACGGAAAAGACTGCGTCTTGACAGCGCCGAGGGGCACGTACTAGTGTACAGATGAACGAGCGATTAGCTCAGATGGATAGAGTGTCGGCCTCCGAAGCCGAAGGTCGCGCGTTCGAATCGCGCATCGCTCAAAGCTCAGGCGTACAAATCGAGTTTTTTTTCGTTATTCGCAATGAGTTCCGGTGCCTTTTCTTCCACTTCCTGCTTATTCTCCTGTTCCCTTGCATTTGGAGCTGGAACGACTGGTAGGACACTGTAATTCTCCACTAATCTCACGCTATTAGTATCCATATCGGCCTCCTAATATACAACATACTGACAATTTGCATCCTGTACAACAAAACGCTCGCACAACCGGACTTGATGGAAGCCCTGTTGTGCCTTCACTGCCTAGGCTATTTGCCCGAAGCCTTGGCCTGATAAGACGCAAGCTTCTCCAAAGTCTGCACGGCCAGCTTCTTGACCGCGCTGATGTAGTTGCCCTTGGTAAATTTCATAACCGTGCTCGTTGCGACTCCCATATCCTTGAGCCCGTTGTTCTTCTCAGCGAGGTCGGTCAAGGCGAAGAGTGCATAAACGGCTAACCTATCCTCGGACATCCCAACGTTGGAAAAGTGGCTGATGGAATCGGCGATAGCTTGGACCACCTCATTGTTATCATTCATTCCGATCTTGCCGAGAGAGCGTATTGCCTCGGCAAGCACCATCGGATCCTCTATCTTGCTGTTGTGCAGGACTTTTATAAGAGTATCCTTGCTCTCGACCGAAGGGAACTCACCGAGCAATATGCAGGCCTGCCGACGGATATCGGGATAATTATTGGTCGAGACTCCGAGTCCGCCGCCGCGTACGACGACCTCGTTATTCTCGAGTGCTAGATATTGAAGGGAACTGCGGATATCGTCGTTCTTCCTGCCGGCGTCAGAAGCCCTTCTCGCATAAACCAGAGCCAGCTGCTTTCCATCGAGATCGTCTGCCCGAGACAATTCCTTGACCATCATCGTCTCGGCCGTTTCCTGGAGATATGCCTCTTCGACTGTTTTTTCACTTCCCTGCGGCTTGGGGGCTTGAGCCGGTTTCGCCCCCTGGGCCGAGGCGGCAAGTACAAGTGCGACCGAGATTGCCGCGGTCAGTATCGCGCGCATAAAATGTTTCATTTTTGCCTCCCAATTCCTATCTTCCATGTGTCGCCATGCTTTTCAAGCATGTAAAGGATATTCCGGTCGCCCTTAAGGCTTACGGTTATTGCCTTGATAAGATTCTCGTCCACAAATTCAATGTCATCCACTTTGTCGTTCTGTCGTGACGGGTAGACTACGTCGGCAAAATAATCCTTGAGCGTTTTCATCTTGATGCCTGACCGCTTAATTATCGGGTATTCGGAATATTGCAAAAGAACGACGGGATCCGAATAATACTGGATATAGTCCTCGGTCAAGTGAGCGAGCCAGGCATCGTAATCCTGCCGACGGATTATCTGGTTGATTGATTCGATGAACTCTCGCACATCTACAAAGGTAGCGCTCTTAACTTGTTCGGTGACGGTTGCCGGGTCGAATGCGACGCTTGCAGGCTGGGACGCGGGTTCAGCGATAACGACGCTCCCCACCGACGCCGCTGATTCGACCCTTGAGCGTGGTTGAGGCGCGGCCTTAGGACCTCCGGCACAGGACTGGGCAAAAAACGCCGCGACGAAGACGGCAAGAAGGGAAATAGCCCGTTTTATGGACCAACGCATTACCCTATTCTACAGCCGATATGGATAAATGTCAAAAGCACCAAATCCATTGAACTGATTTTTATTGAATGCCATCCGGTTTAGTTGTATTATTGCGCCAATAAATTGGAACGAGCGGGGTTCTCGCGAGCCGAGGGAGCTCCCGCCTCCTCGATGAGGTATTAATGAAGGACATCGCAGCGCTTCACCGGGCTGAGTACGACGTCGCGCCGGACATCATCACGGCGGCTCCCGGTGTGGTAAAATTTCTCGGGGAGCATACCGAGGCCTCAGACGGGTTAGTCCTCGCGGCTGCTCTATCCTTCGAGATACAGGTGGCGATCTCTCTTCGACGCGATTCTTCACTTCGCTTCTTTGCTGCCGACCTCGGCGAACGCAAGAGAACGAGTGTCGGGAACCTCAAATTCAAGAGGGAGGATCGTTGGGCGAACTATCCCAAGGGCGTCCTCGACCTCTTTGTTAAGGAAGGTCTTCCCGCCAAAGGTGTCAATTTCACGATAGCAGGCGATATACCCATCGGCCTCGGACTTGCCTCGTCCGCAGCGCTCGGCCTTGCCTCCGCTTTGGCCTTCAAGGAGCTCTTCGGGCTCAATAAGCGAGGTGAGGAACTGGCCGAGCTCGCGCGAAGGGCTGAGGCTGAGTTCCTTGGTCATCCTGTCCCCTCATACGACCACTTAGCTGGAGCCGCTCCGGCGGGCGGGACTGTATCTATCGTCGATCTCAGAACCGATCGCCGCAGGGCTGTGCCTTTCCTCGACGGGGACAATATCGTCGTCCTTACCGATTCTAAGGTGCCGCGTGTCAACGTCGATACTGAGCTCAAACAGCGCGCCGACGATTGCATGAAATGTCTTTCTGTTCTCGCGCGCGGCTCGCAGAAAACCCTCCGCGACTTCGGTCCCGAGGAAGTAGACGAGCTCATGGGAAGTCTTCCTGAGAGCGTCCGGAGACGATGCCTCCACGTTGTCGAGGAGATCGTACGCGTGGCCGAGGCAGAGGAGGCCTTGATTAGAGGTGACGCGGCATCCTTCGGTCGGGCAGTCAACAAGTCGCACGCCTCGCTGCGCAATCTCTATGAAGTCTCGTGTCCCGAGATCGATTGGCTCGCTAAGAGGGCGCTAGAGATAGACGGCGTCCTCTGCTCGCGCCTTACCGGAAAGGGCTTCGGGGGCTGTACGGTTACTGTAATGGCGGAATCCTCCCTGCCCGAATATAGAAAAAGGCTCGAGGACTATGAGCGGATCTTTGGTTTCCGTCCCACCATCCATGAGACGAGGTTAGCCGGCGGGCTGCGTGTCGTCGGCTAGAGCGATGAGGATACTCCTTACCAACGACGATGGCATCGGCGCGGAAGGTCTCAAGGCCCTCGCCACAACTCTATCGCGCGGGCATGATGTATGCGTGTTCGCGCCTGATACCGAACGCTCAGGCATTTCGCACGCGCTAACGCTTGGCGCTGCATGCAAAGTCCGCAGGGTAGAGGAAAGAGTATTCATTTGCTCCGGGACTCCTTCAGATTGCGTCATCCTGACGCTGCTGGGAGCCATAGACTTCGAGCCCGAAATAGTTGTTTCGGGGATTAATCGCGGCCCAAACCTCGGCACTGATATCCTCTACTCAGGCACCTGCGCCGCGGCCAGGGAAGCTGTCCTAAGCGGCATCCCCGGTATAGCGGTTTCCTGCGCTTCGCGTGGGGAGCCTTTGCATTACGGCGCCGCTGTCACATTCGTCCTCAAGAACATCGAGGCGCTCGCCGAGGCCTGCTCGGGTCATGCCTTTGTCAACATCAATGCGCCCAGCGCTGACGATGATTCATCGGGGGCCGTGTGGAGCTTTCCCTGCACACGAGTTTATAACAACAAGCTCAAGTCCTTCGACGGTCCCGATGGCTTCAGCTATTTCTTTCTAACCGGCGGCGATTCGGGCATTCGCGGTGAGGGCGCGAGCGATTTTGGCGTAGTGGGCGCGGGCAAGATTTCTGTCAGTCCAATCCTCGTCCATCCGCAGGTGCCCGCGCACTTCCTCTCCGGGCGGGAGTTTCGTTAAAATATGGCTATGGATGAGGCCCTGTCCGAGGCTTGCCGCATGGTCGCCTCCCGCGATTGGCTCGGTGCGCTCGAGCTGCTCCGTGGGGCCGATCCAGAATACGGCAATCAATTAGAGATCGCCTATCTCTTCGGAATCTGCCATGCGCGGCTCGGAGACTGGGACAATGCCCTGCTTTACCTCGAACAGGTAGTCACCGGCGGCCTCGACCACGCGCGAGACAGTCAATGCAGGATGGCGCTCGCCTACGTATATTCCGTGACCGGAAGGCATAGACTCGCCGAATACGAGCTGGAAAGGCTTCGGGAGTCGGGTTACGAGTCCGTACAGGTCTATGCCTTCCTCGGTTATTCGGCATGGGCAATGGACAGGTTTGAAGAGGGCTTGCGCTGGTACGGCAAGGCATTGGAACTTGATCCCGAGAACGCCAACGCCCTCAACGGTATGGGCTATCTCCTCGCCTGCGAGGGCAAGGATGGCGCTAGGGCTTTGACCCATTGCCGAAAGGCGGTCGATAAGGTTCCGGACAATCCAGCCTATCGCGATTCCCTGGCTTGGGCCTACTTCAAGCTCGGCTTCTTTGATGAAGCGAAGGATCATATAGGCAGGGCCCTTGCCCTTGCCCCGAGCGCGGCGGAGATACGCGAGCACGCACGAGCGATAGAGCTCGAGGGATCCGGCATAATCAAGGCGGCGAGATCGCCGCGAGGTAAAGAGAGATGAATCGAAGACGATATGCAATGGCGGCGCTCATCGCCTTCACGTTCACCCCCTTCGGCGCCTGGGCTCAATTCAATTCCGTGATGAAATCGCCAGGCGCCGCCGAGCAGCTCCGCCTGGGAGTCCAATCCTATAATCGAGGCCGCTACGCCGAATCCATACTCCTCTTCGAAAAGGCGCTGGCCTATGCTCCTGGCGAAGCCCTCACCGAATATTGGCTCGGCCGTTCGTATCTAAAGAGCGGTTATGAGGAAACCGCCTTACGCATATGGCAGCCTCTCGTCGATGCCAAGGACGCTCCTCCCTTCTTAAAGGCCAAGGCGGAAGCGCTGCGCAACTCGAGGGCTATCGCCTCCTCCCCCGACGCTTATCATTTTGTGGAAGTCGAGCGCTTCGAAGGCGACAATGGAAAACGCATTCTTTTTAATAGGCCGTCCGCGATCATTCCACGGCCAGATGGCTCCTATCTCGTCGTGGCGCACGGCTCCAACGAGCTGGTTACACTCGATTCGTCGGGCGTCGTGCGTCAGCGCTTACGAGGCGGGCTCGCGGGGTTCGACCGGCCCTATGGCGCCGCCTATCTTCCCGACGGCACTCTCTTTGTCACCGAGTTCAATGGTGATCGAGTATCGCGCATAGCGGCCGACGGTTCGGCCAAGGCATTCGGCCAGAAGGGCGGGGCGTCGAACGGAGTCATCGGTCCCCAATACGCGGCCGTGGACGAAGAGGGCTATCTTTATGTCGTCGATTTCGGCAACGCACGTGTGGTCAAGTTCGACGACCAAGGCGTATTCGTCCTCTCCTTCGGGCTCAAGTCGTCGTACAGCGAATTCCCCGGCTTCTTGAGTCCGACAGGAATATGCGTTTTAGAAGGGGTAGTCTACGTGGCCGATTCGATAGCCAAGTCCATTTTCAAATTCGACAAGTCGGGCAACTATATCGGCGCGCTCGCCAATGGCGAACTCCATCTTCCGGAAGGTATTTCCTCATGGAAAGGTGGGCACTCCCTCCTCGTCGCAGATACGGACAGGATAGTATCCGTCGATCTTCGGACCGAGACCGTCTCTGAATTGTATCGTGCGCCGAGCAGGAAGGCGCGTTTCGTAGGGGCGGCCCCTGATTATAACGGCAATCTCGTTGCCTGCGATTTCGACGCTTCCACCATCTCCGTGCTCTCAGATGTCTCCTCGCTCGCCTCAGGCTACGATGTCGAGATACAGAGCATCGACTCGAGCGAGTATTCTAAGGTCACGCTCGACGTAATCGTGCGCGACAAAGACGGCTTGCCGGTAGTCGGTCTCCAAGAGGGCAATTTCTACCTGACCGAAATGGTCCGTAGAACAACCCAAGTCGATGAGGGTGGAAAAGCTGTCGTCCGCACCGAGGAGACGATCGAGCCCGTCTCGGATGCGGCCTACCTGGGTTCCGGCGATCTGACCGAAGGCTCGCGCCCAGTACTCGTCCTTGAGCGTTCCGCCGACATGAGCTCACTCCGCGAGTCTCAGCGTGCCGCCCTAACAGAGCTATATGCAAAGCTTGCGGGCGGGAGCAGGGAGGAGCTTCGCCTTATAACGGCGGGACCCGCGCCCGCTCTCCAGTCATCGGGGGACTTCATGGCTGCTCTCCGCATCGCACTCTCGCCCGCCGCAGGACGCGGTCGCTTTGACCTAGCGATACGCCTTGCCGCCACGACGCTCCTGCCATCGGGCAATAGGGACGCTATCGTCTATCTCGGTACGGGCGCCATCGACGAGCCCTCATTCGCGGATACAACTTTATCGGAGCTCGCGGCCCTGATGCGCAATAACAGCATCCGTTTCTTCGCGGTAGTCCTCGGCGAGCCCGATGCTACTCTTCGTTACCTCGCAGAGCGCACGGGCGGCGACATTTTCGCCGCCTCGAGGCCCCGCGGCCTCGGCGACCTGGTCGCAGAAATAACTAAGGCGGCGACAGGACGATATCGCTTCTCGTTTACGTCAAAAGCCGAGACGAGCTTCGGTCGCGGCTACCTCGCGGTCGGCGTAGAGGCATACTTATATAAGAAGAGCGGGAAGGATGAACTCGGCTACTATGCTCCGCTGAAATGAATAATCATGCTCTATTGACGAAAGCGAAACCTTCCGGATATATTTCCAGCCGCTGTCGAAGCCATCTTAGCTCAGTTGGTAGAGCGCGTGACTTGTAATCTCGAGGTCCTCGGTTCGATTCCGGGAGATGGCTCGGGTCGGCTAAGCGGTTTCGATCCCCTGGGGAGATTCCCGAGTGGTCAAAGGGGGCAGACTGTAAATCTGTTGGCTTACGCCTTCGAAGGTTCAAATCCTTCTCTCCCCAACGCCCCTTCTCGCTGAGAAGGGGTTTTTTTTCGGGTGCGTCGGAGCAACCGAACCTATGCTTCTTCGGAGGGCCGAAGATGTCCGAAGCATTCTATGCGAAGGGCGTTCATTTCTCTTGCTTGCGTTGCTCAGCCTGTTGCGGGGGCGAGTCAGGCTATGTTTTCCTCACGAAAGCGGACCTTCGGAGACTGTTGCGCGGCCTTGCCCTTGATTTCAAGAGCTTTTTTCATGATTATTGTAGACTAGTCGATGTGGGTACTGGGATGGCCCTGAGTCTCCGCGAGATCGCAAAGACAAACGCATCTTTCGATTGCGTGTTCTGGCGCACCGAGGGCTGTGGGGTCTACGCGGATCGTCCCATTCAGTGCTCATCCTATCCTTTTTGGCCTTCGATAATGGATTCCATGGCTTCGTGGCGGAATGAGGCGAGCTCTTGCCCCGGAATTGAATCAGGGCTGCCGCGATCGAAGCTGTACATCGAGGAACACCTGCTTGAGCGGCGCAGGGCCAAGACAATCGTCTTGAGCTACGGCGTCGATCCGGAGAACTCGGATGAGGATACGATTTTGGGGAGTGAGAGGCTCGGTCCCGACTCCTCTCATGCCGTCGAGGGTTAAAAGCAAGATATCATCGACGGTTCAGAGGATCGCGACTAAGGACATTGAGAGCCAGGAGGCCCGTGAGCTCTTCCTCTCCTCTCTGCCGGATTATCTCTTCTCGACGGTTGGGGGCAATACAGCCTGCGTCGAGGTCGTCACAGGCGAGCTCTGTCGCTTTATTTTCGACGCCGGTACAGGCATACGCGAGCTTGGCAACGAGATATCGGCGACGAAGAAGCCCGTCGATTGCCATATCTTCTTCTCGCATTTCCATTGGGACCACATACAGGGACTACCCTTTTTCGGCCCTGCCTTCGACCCTCGGTACTCGATCGCTTTCTACAGCCCTGTCCCTGATTTCAAGTCAATCCTCGAAGGCCAGATGAAGCCGCCCTATTTCCCCATCACGATGGAGGTCATGTCCGCGAAAAAAGAATTCCTAGTCCTCAGCGGAGATCCCATCGTCGTAGGCGGTGTGAAAATAAGCTATCGCGCGATGAACCATCCAGGTGGCTGCTTCAGTTATGCAATAGAGGAAGGCGGGGTAAGGGCCATCTATTCTACCGACACTGAACTCCGGGAAGAGGACTTTCGCCGTACGCCCGAGAACCAGGCCTACTTTCAGGATGCCGATATTCTTGTTTTGGATACGCAATATACCCTCGGCGAGGCGATAGAAAAGTATAACTGGGGCCATTCGTCGTTCAGCCTGGCATCGGACTTCGCCGCGACCTGGGGCATTAAAAGGCTTGTCCTGTTCCATCACGAGCCGTCGAACTCCGATTTAAAGGTCGAGTCAATGTTCAAGAACGCCTCATGGTATATAGAGCACCTGGAAAGCAAGGGAATCGAGGTTTTTCTCGCTCGAGAAGGACTCGATATTGAGGTTTGAATATGGACGACTTCACCGTACGCCTTGGCTTTCGAGGAGCTCTTCAACTCTACGTTTTTCTCGAGGCACGGGAGGAGGAGCTCATAGGGGGTACAGCCGAGCTTTACGCCGCGCTTCGCACCTATCTTTACGACCGCCTTTCTATCGAGGACATGGAGTCTCCCGAGACCCTCCTCGCCACGCTTTCTGAACGCTGATACGGAGGCCCGATGACGATGAGAGGGGAAGTGGGGAAAAAGCTTGCCCGCGCCTGCGGTATCGCGACAGCGGCGATTGCGCTTGCAGCGGCCGCGGCGGTCCTAGTCCTTGCTCTAGCCGCGCGTCCCGCCGTAGGCATCGAGGAAGGCAGCCGCTTCACCGTGGAGAGAGGCGATAGCGCGCAGGCTGTCGCTATCGCCCTAGAGCGGAAGGGCTTCATCCGCTCTGCCTTCGCTTTCAAGCTCTTTGCCAGGGTCGAGGGCCTTGGCTCTTCATTGAAAGCTGGGACCTATCAAATTGGCCCTGAGATGGGCGCCAAACGCATACTTGACGTGTTCGTCTCGGGAGAGCAGGCCTTATCGAAAGTCACCATACCAGAAGGCTTCACGCTATCGCAGATCGCCAGCCTGCTCGAGCGTCTAGGAATAACAACCAAGGCATCCTTCCTCGAGGCGGCCTCGTCCGCCGTGCTCCTCTCCGAGCTTGGCATTCCCGCCACCTCGGCCGAAGGCTATCTCTTTCCTGACACGTATTTTCTCCCAACAGGATATTCGGCCGAGGGAGTGCTTCGAACGATGGTAAAGGCCTTCCATGAGCATCTTTCGACTATACCAGAATTCGTCTTTCTCTCGTCGCAGGAGCTGTATGAACGCGTAATCCTCGCATCGATAGTAGAGCGCGAATACAAATCGCCCGATGAAGCGCCGCTGATGGCGAGCGTCTTTTACAACAGGCTCAAGATCCATATGGCGCTCCAATCCTGCGCTACTGTCGTCTACGTGATCACGGAACACCTTGGCAAAGCCCATCCCGAAGTGATTTACGACCGCGACCTCAAAATCGACGATCCCTATAACAGTTACGAGCACACAGGCCTTCCGCCCGGCCCCATCTCTAACCCAGGAATAACCTCTCTAAAAGCTGCTTTCTACCCCGCGGCGAGTAGATTTCTCTATTTTCGCCTCGTCGATGCCAATGCCGGAACTCATCATTTTTCGGCCACTCTAGAAGAACACCTCGATGCCCGCAACCTTTTTATAAAGAAGGTAGAAGGCTAATGGGTCGAATACCGGATCGCCTCGTCCAGGAAGTTCTAGATAAAACGGATATTGTCTCGATAATCGGCGACCATATGCGCCTTATAAGAAAGGGCGGCAGGTGGGTAGGGCTTTGTCCCTTCCATATGGAAAAAAGCCCTTCCTTCAACGTCGATCCCGATAAAGGCCTATATTACTGCTTCGGTTGCCAGAAAGGCGGATCAGCGGTTCAGTTCCTCATGGAGCTCGAAAAACTTAGTTTTCCAGAAGCGATGGAAGAGCTTGCTAAGAAGGCTGGTATTACCCTCGAGGTGGAGGAAGCCCCGAGCGAAGAAGAAAAGGAAAGGCGAGCACTATTCGAGCTCTATGAGCGGCTCCGAGGTACTTTCCATTGGCTTCTCACCGAGAACGCCGCCGGCATAGGCGCGAAGGAACGCCTAAAAGCTCGTGGTTTGCCCGATGCCGTGGTCGAGGATTTTTGCCTCGGCTACGCGCCTGCCGATAGACATTGGATGCATCAATTCCTTATAGGGAAAGGATATTCTTTCAGCTTTCTCCTTCGATCCGGGCTTTTCGCTGCTTCATCGCACGATTATCCGATTTTTGCCGATAGGCTTATATTCCCAATAGCGGATGCGAAGAGTAGGGTAATTGCTTTCGGTGGTCGACTCTTGCAGGGCGAGGGACCAAAGTATATAAACAGCCCCGATACCCAACTTTTTCGAAAGCAGGACAATCTCTTCGCCTTGGATAAAGCCTTGCCGACAATTAAAAGGCAAGGCGAAGCTCTTATCTGCGAAGGGTACATGGATGCGCTATCCTTTCACGCGGCTGGTGTCTCTATCGCCGTCGCTCCGCTCGGCACCGCTTTCACGGCGAGCCAGGCAAGACTCCTTAAGCGCTGGGCAGACCGCGTCCTTCTCTGTTTCGATTCCGACGAGGCGGGGAAGAAGGCTGCCGAGCGCGGCTGCGCGATAGCGGCGGGGGCGGGGCTCGATCCCCTGGTTGTATCTCTGCCGGGAGGCAAGGACGCTTCCGAAATTCTGGAAAAAGAGGGAATGGGGACATTGCAAAAGATGCGAGATTTCACTATAAATGGAGGCGATTTTCTCGTACAACGAGCCAAGGAGCTTTTTGACATAGGTACCGTAGTGGGAAAGGCTAGGGCTGCGGCGTTTTTATACCCTTACGCCGACGCGCTGAATTCCGATTTAAAGAGGAGCGTATTCCTAGATCTTGCGTCCAGGGAGTTTGGGGCAAATTTAATTTCAATACAAACGGACTACGAGGCCGCAAAGCGCGGCGTGCAGTATCGTTCCTCGAGGGGTACTGGCAGCAGCCCTTCAGTCGAACGTGGTACAGCAGGAGTAAGCAGCGCGCGGACAGACGAGCTTGTCTTTATGGCGGCCGTGGCGCTACACGCGGAAAGTTTCGGGCGTGTCCGCTCGGCAATCGCGTCTGAGGATCTCGACGATTTTAGAGCCCGCGATATTTTTATCGCCCTTGAAGAGGGCTTTCGATCCGACGATCTCGGTGTGGAATCTGTTCTTGCGAGGGTCGAGGACGAGTCGGTACGCCGCTTCGTTCTGGAGGTCTCGGCCCGTGGGGAGTTCGCAGAAAATGCGGAAAAACTATTGTCCGATGGCTTGGCCAAGGTATGCCGCCATAGCCTCGAGCGCAGACGGGAGCGGCTCTTGTCGAGGATAGCTGATCTGCGCGGCGCTTCTTCTCCCGCCGAGATCCTGGCTTTAAATGACCTGATGTATGAAAAAAAGCGTTTAGACTCCGAATGGGATGAATGGGAGGCTATGAAGGGTGAGCGCAATGAACGATCTTGAGCTAGACCCGGCGATTGCCAAGCTTCTCGAATACGCCAAGACTAAAAAGTCTATCAGCTTCGACGAGCTTTCTGATTTTTTGCCCGAGCAGGTTCTCAATTCCGATAAGATCGACGGAATTCTCGCCCTTCTCGAGGCCAACGATATCCGGCTCGAGGAAGAGGATGTCCAGGTCGAAGATGAAGTAGCGATAAAAGAGGCGGAAGCCGAAAAGAAGCGTCTCGTCTACAACGATAAGGAATCCTCGGTGGACGACCCGATCCGACTCTATCTACGCGAGATAGGCAAGGAAAATCTACTTACCGCCGAACAGGAAGTAGAGCTCTCCAAGGCAATGGAGGAGGGCGAGAATATTATTAAGGGCATTATAAAACGCTCAGGCGTTCTTATCCCGGAATTCTATCAAATAAGTGTAAAAGCAACGCGCAGGGAGGCAAAAGACTCTTCGCTTCAGCGGAAAGAAAACACCGAGAAGATAGCTGAGCGCAGACGCCTCAACCAGTTCTACCGCGATATCATTCGCGATTGCCTGGTCGATCTCAAGGAGTATGTCGAGCACAAGCGCCATATACTTTCAAGGGGCAGCGACATATTCACCGATAATGAGCTCGCCGCCGAGCGTGAAGCCCTCCTCGCCCGTCTCAAGGAGGCGGAGATACACCCCGAGGAGATTAACTCATTCTCCGAGAAGTTCACGGTCTCCGCCAAGAAGATCCGAAAGTACCGTAAGGAGCAAGAGCGGATCGAGCGCATTCTTCGCATATCGAGCATGCGTGAGCTGCGTACACTAGGTCGCAACCTCACCGTCAAAGAAAAGCGCGAGGCGATCGAAGAGGAGCTCGGGCTTTCATCCGACGAAATCAAGGAAAAGATCCGCCAAATTCAGGTTACCGAGAAGAAGATGCGCGAACTCGAGACGATGTTCGAGTCCGATGCCGATTCCATCATCGCGATGGCCAAGGAGATAAACCGCGGCCGAATAATGATGAAGAACGCGAAGGACCGCCTTATCAAAGCGAACCTCCGCCTAGTTGTCTCGATTGCAAAAAAATACACAAACCGCGGACTTCACTTTTTCGATCTCGTACAAGAAGGCAATATCGGACTTATTAAAGCGGTTGAGAAATTCGAGTACCGCAAGGGATACAAGTTCTCGACCTACGCCACGTGGTGGATCAGGCAGGCTATTACACGCTCAATCTCCGATCAGGCGAGGACAATCCGCGTGCCCGTCCATATGATCGAGCAAATAAATAAGGTCGTGCGTGAGTCGCGTCAGCTTATGCAAAAACTCGGGCGCGAGCCAACAGATGAGGAAATCGCGGAACAGCTTGGTTGGCCCGTTACTCGCGTTAAGAGCGTCAAAAACGTCGCCCGCGAGCCCATCTCCCTTGAGACGCCTATCGGAGAGGATGAGGACTCCCTACTCGGCGACTTCATCGAGGACAAGGAAGTCGAGAACCCCTCAGTCCAGACCGATTATAAACTTCTGCAAGAACAGATAAGAGCGGTATTGTCGACCCTGCCGCCGCGCGAGCAAGAAGTGCTTCGTATGCGATTTGGACTTGACGATGGCTACTCATTGACGCTTGAGGAAGTAGGCCTATATTTTAATGTCACGCGTGAGCGCATACGGCAAATTGAAGCTAAGGCGCTCAAAAAGCTCCGTCATTTCAAGCGCAGTCAAAAATTGCGCGACTACATGGATCATTAGATCGCCAATATATATCGAGAGGTGCCCTATGCTGATGGAAGAGGTTTTCGAGCGTCTCCGAGAATATCAGGAGATCCTCACCAAGCGTGTCGATATCGAGCGCGAGGTCAATGAGATACCCAAAGCCCTCGACGCGCAGATGGAGCTGCTTTCGCGCGTTAAGAAGTCTTATCTCGAAAAGAACGAGGACTTCCAGGCTGCGGAAGCCAGAGTTCGTGAGCTCCGGCAACAGCTTGCCGAGGCTGAAGGCTCCCGCGAGGCCGCTGAAAAGCAGATGGATTCTATCTCGACGCAGCGTGAATACGAGGCCCTTAACAAGGAAATCCGCGACGCCACTGATCGCGAACACGGAATCCGAAAGGATCTGCAGCGAGAGGAACGCTCCCTCGCCGAGATTGAGGAATCGCTTCGTCGAGACGAATCCATGATTCAGCTCCAAGAGGGCGAGATCGCAGAAAAAAGCGCTAAAATAAACAATGAGAAGGAGCTCAAGGTCGTGGAGATCGTCGATCTCCGCGTGCGCGAGGAAAAGGCCTCGGGCGGCATCGATAAAGACGTTCTGTTTAAATTCGAGAGAATCATCCGCTCTAAACAGGGTCTCGGCATAGTGCCTGTGAAGGGTTACGTCTGTACCGGCTGCTATATGATTCTCCCGGCGCAATTCGTAAATGAGGTGCGTTCAGGCAATCGAATCATATTTTGTCCCTACTGCTCGCGCGTTCTGTATTACCAGGAGGCCGAAGAACAGACTGAGCAGCTCTTCGCCGATATCGAATCCGGATCACTCTCCGACCTCGAGGATTATTCCGAAGAGGGTGAGGATGACGGCTACGACGAAGATTCCGATGAAGGCGACAAGGAATCGTCGATGGAGGATTCTGAAGAGTAAATTTTAGGCGGGCCGCGCCGCCGTCGCGGAATGCCTTAGGGCTTATTGGCCGAAGGCGTTTTGCGGAGGAAAGTCCGGGCTCATGAGAGCGCAGCGCCGGGTAATTCCCGGGCCGTCGCGAAGGTTTAAGCGCCATAGGGCGTGAAGGCTTTCGTGGTGGACAGATAGTGCCACAGAAAACAAACTGCCCAACCTGGGACCGCGACTGGATTCGAAAAGATCGCGAAAGCGACCTGCAGAGTCTGGATAGCGGAGCTTCCCTGGACGGGTGAGGGTGAAAAGGCGGGGTAAGAGCCCACCGCGTTGCCGGTAACGGCAACGGCACGGCAAACCTCGCTGCGAGCAAGGCCGAGCAGTGAAGGGCAGCTCGCTCTTCGCCTCCTTTCTTTGGAACTTGGCGTCGTGCTTCCCTGAAAAGGCAAGCACGCGAAGGTACCCGAGGCCGAGGCGAAATTCACGGGTTGGTCGCGTGGATGCGATTGGCAACTGTCGTACGAGATGGATGGCGGCGGCCCCGAAAGGGGTACAGAACCCGGCTTACAGGCCCGCCTTTTTTTTCTGGTATTTCTCACGCTTCCTTTGCCATGTGGTTATGTCGCATGGTCGTTCATTGACGAGCATTGTCCTTTCGTGATACAAGGAATCGAGGTAAGCAAACGCCTCAATGCCTATGGAATCCTTCTCTCGGACCCTAGAAAATTACACCGGAAGCTACCTCGCAAAGCGCCGGCGCAAGCGAGTCGCCTTTGGACTGGCTCTTGTAACATCAATTGTCCTCCTCGGTGTAATAGGGATACGTTTGGGTAAATCTGGGGTCTTCGCCAAGATTAGCGCAGGCAGTGCGGTATCCAAGCAAAAAATAATCACGAATTGGGAAGCCAAGAAGTGGGATGACGTGCGTAGCGAATCCCTCTCTTCGCTAGGTATAAAGCCTCTTGATACATTCTATTTATCATTTAGGGGTTTGGCTTCTTTTTATAAAGGCATGGAACTCCCCGAAGGGGAGGAGAGAGCGGCTCTTATCGACGAGACAATCGCGTCACTGAGAAAAGCCCTCGCTACTGGAGGGCGGATACCTACAGCCCAAATTGAATACATCCTTGGCAAGGCATATTACGAAAAAGGCGATTCCTATTTCGACGAGTCTGTAAAATACATAGAGCTTTCTATTGCATCCGGGTTTGTCGCTGCCGATAGCCGGGAATATCTCGCACTTGCCTATGTCTCGCTCGGGGACAAAGCGCGCGCCATCAAGAACTTCGAGGCCGCGCTTGGGAAAAGTAGGGCGGACCTTCTCCTAATCTCGGCCGCGAAGACCTACGTCGATTCGGGGGATTCTGTAAAGGCCGAGGCCCTCATTCTCGAGGACCTCGCTAGCGGCAGGGACGACTTAGCCAAGGAAAATGGCCGCTTTATTCTCGGCGAGATTTACAAAACGCGTGGAGACCTAGCCAAAGCCGAAGAGCAATATTCTCTCATCCTCGCGAAGGATCCATCTTCAGCGGAGGCGCACTATCGTCTGGGGCTGATCTTCCAAGCGAGAGGAGATTCGATAAAGGCCCGCGCCGAGTGGCGTAAGGCCGTTTCACTGGATCCAATGCACGCCGCGTCCCGGCAAAAGCTTTCTGAGAAACTATAAGTCAAGCCCGGAGGTTCGTAATGGCTTTTCGCAGCATCTTCGATTCTTTTTCCCTAGATATCGGAATCGACCTTGGAACGTGCAATACCCTCATTTATGTGCGCGGTAAGGGTATTGTCGTCAACGAACCCTCCGTCGTTGCGGTCGAGCGTGGGACCAATAAGGTCGTCGCAGTCGGTTCGGAAGCAAAGCGGATGCTTTGGAAGACCCCTGGCGACATTATCGCCAAACGGCCTCTTCGAGACGGTGTTATCGCCGATCCTGACCTAACCGAAAAAATGATTAAGTATTTTGTGCAGAAAGTTATATCGACTCGTTGGTTCGTTAAGCCCCGAATGGTCATAGGTGTTCCTTCTTGCATAACCAAGGTTGAAGAAAACGCGGTCATGGACTCCGGATACAAGGCGGGAGCGCGTTTCGTCAAGGTCATCCCGGAATCTCTGGCGGCCGCCATCGGCGCCGACATCCCAATTTCCGAGCCCGCTGGGCATATGATAGTAGATATCGGCGGCGGCACATCCGAGATATCCGTCATCTCTCTCAAAGGAATGGTGGTTACCAATGCCATCCGCGTCGGCGGCGACGAATTCGATGAGGCGATAATTAAACACATTCGAAATGTACACAACTTGATAATAGGGGAACATACCGCCGAGAGGCTCAAGATAGAGATAGGCAACGCGAGCCCCGACAAGGTCATCGAGAAGGTTGAGATAAAGGGTACCGACGCCATTACAGGATTGCCGCGGCGCCTAGAAATCGATTCGGTCGAAGTGCGCGAAGCTCTCCAAGAGCCAATCACACAAATAGTCGAAGAGATAAAGAAGACTCTCGGTCAGACACCGCCGGAGCTCGCCGCCGATATAGTCGAGCGCGGTATCGTTATGGCGGGAGGCGGCTCGCTTCTCAAGGGCTTGCCGAGACTCGTCTGCAAGGAGACTGGCGTACCAGTAATTCTCGCCGAACGCCCTCTGGAATGCGTCGCTCTTGGGGCAGGCAAGTACTTCGAGACCATGAGGAGCCAGGATGGTTCCCAGAGTGTCTACGATAGCCTGAATATATAAAGAGCCGTGTCCGATCAACCATCCAGGGTAGATGACCGCGGATCCCGCGCGGTCGCCCCGATTCTTCTCGTCGCTAGTCTTCTATGTATTACCGTCTCAACCAGAAGCCTCGAAGGCATTCCGGAGAGCCTGGGTCTTACCGTCTTCGGCTTCTTTCAGCGTGGATTCTCCGTTGTTGGGGAATTGGTATCGGATACCGTCGCCTCAATAGCCGAGTTGCGCAAGCTTCGGGACAATTTCCACGAGCTCTCTGCAAAACTCGAGCGCTATACGAACATGGAGAGGGGCCTAGCAGACTTGCGCGAAGAGAACAAACGGTTAAAGGAACAACTTGGTTTCTCTCAGGAAATATTATACCAGCGCATCGCCGCGAGGATCGTCGCAAAAGATCCCGAGAACCTCTACTCAACCATAACGATCGACAAGGGATTCGGCGATGGCGTGCGAAAGAACATGCCGGTAATAGCCTTCCAAGACGGTATGGAAGGGCTCGTAGGTCACGTCATCGAGGTTGGAAGAGGCGTGAGCAAGATAGTGCCTATCTACGATTCTAAGTCCTTCATTGCGTCTCGCCTTTCGGCCGGCACACGGACAGAAGGTCTTGTCGGCGGGCAAGGATCGCCGTACGATCCACTCCTTATGCGATTCGTCAAGAAGCGCACTAAGGACGAAATTCAATTTGGCGATCTAGTAGTGACCACGGGCTACGAGTCTGTTTATCCAGCAGAAGTGGCCGTGGGAAGGGTCAAGAAGGTCAGAGTGCTTGAATACCAGACTTCGATCGATATTGAGCTCGATCCCATCCTGGATTTCTCGAGGATCGAATACGTCTTTGTAGTCAAGCCTCAAAACGTCCTATCAATAGGGAGCGATAAATGATCCGCAGTGTCGTATTCTCGACACTGCTCCTTATCGCCTGCACATTCATTCAATCCACATGGTTCGGCGGCGTTGCAGTGCTCGGGGTTACACCTGACATCTGCCTAGTAGTTCTCATATGGGTAAGCTACAAGAATGGCCCTGTCGAGGGACCGGCCGCCGGTTTTCTCTCCGGCCTTGCCGAAGACGTCCTGTCCGCCTCGCCCTTGGGTTTTCATGCGTTCATTAATAGTGCAGTCGCAGCGACCGCCGCGCTCTTGCATGGTTCATTCTTTATCGACAAACTCCTTCTCCCCGTGATACTCGGCTTTGCTGGTACTATCGCAAAAGCTTTAGCGGCAGGCGCGCTCTATCTTGTCTTCGGCTCAAGAGTGCACGCCTATTCCTTGTTCGACCGAGTCCTGTGGATAGAGGCGGCGTACAATGCTCTCCTTGCTCCCTTGGTTTTTCTTCTTCTCGGCCCTCTGAGCCGTTTCCTCGTCGCGGAGCGCGAACGCGGATGAGCCGATCTTCGATTCCGGAGCGATTCGAGGATTCCGTCGGCTCTATCGCGAGTCGTATACGTGTCCTCTCCATCCTCTGCTTCGCGCTCTTCGCGAGCTATACGGTATACCTCTTCTATATGCAGACGATCAGAGGGGGGGAATATCGCAGCAAAGCGACAAAGATTTCGCAACAGAGCGATGTCATCCCTTCCCAGCGTGGAGAGATCTACGATCGATCCTATTCTATTCCTTTCGTCCTCAATACCGACTCCTTCGCGATTGATCTTGTCCCTGCCGACCTTCCTGCAGAAAAGCGTGAGGCCGTGTTTTCGCGCCTTGCATCCCTGCTTGATATGCCTATCGAGGATATACGCAAGAAAATCCCGGCTTCATATTACCATCTATATCAGCCAATTGAGATTCTCGGATCCTCTTCGTACGCGATCGTTACAACCCTCGCCGAGCGAATCGACGATTTCCCAGGCATTTCTTGGCATTCCAAGCCCGTGCGTAACTACCTCGATACTGGTTCGCTGTCGCATGTGATTGGCTATGTCGGCGATATTACTAAGGATGAGCTAAAGCTCATGTATAACCAAGGTTACAAGTCGGGCGATGTAGTTGGCAAGGCGGGTATCGAAAAGCAATACGACATAACCCTGCGGGGCCGTGACGGACGAGAATTCCGCACTGTCGATGTCAAGGGTAAGAACATCGCATCAGAGCAAGGCAGTATCGACCCACCTGTGATGGGCTCCAATATTGTCCTTACCATCGATGACTCGATACAGAAGCTCGCTGAGAAGGCGCTCGGCTCTCGTATCGGCTCGGCCATAGTTTTGAGACCATCAACGGGCGAGATATTAGCGATGGTTTCTTATCCCTGGTACAACCCAAATCTTTTCACCGGCGTCGATGCTGGTAACGAGTATGCTGCGCTTATCGCCGATCGAAACAATCCCCTGCTGAATAGGACTATGCAGTCAAGCTATCCGCCCGCCTCTACCTTCAAGGCAATCCTAACTGCTGGAATCATAGAGGAGAATGCCTTCCCCCAGGATAAGAAAATTCTCTGCCCCGGTGAAATATCCTATGGTGATCGTGTCTTCAACTGCTGGACCAAGAAGCCGGGTCATGGCTGGCTGGATCTAAAGGAAGGTCTCGAGAATTCCTGCGACATCTATTTCTGGACTGTCGGTAGAGATTATCTTGGAATAGAGCGCATTGTCTCCTACGCCAAGGACTTCGGATATGGGAAAGCGACCGGTATCGACTTACCGGGTGAGCTCGATGGTTTTGTCCCGACTCCTCAGTGGAAAGAACGCCGATTCCACGAGAAATGGCTCGGAGGGGATACCATGAACCTCTCGATCGGCCAGGGGGATTTACTAGTGACCCCTCTGCAAATGGCCGATATGATGTCGATGATCGTTAATGACGGGGTCGTCTATCAGCCACACGTCCTCAAGGATATTCGCGATTCTTCGACAGGCGCTGTCGTGCAAAGCTCCCAACCCAAGGAGATTCTACGCTCGCACATTTCCAAAGAAACCTTTGCCATTGTCCGTGAGGATTTGCGCGGGGTCATTACCGAAGGTACAGCGAAATTCCCCGTCAACACAAAAGCTGTGCAAGTGGCAGGGAAGACCGGGACAGCAGAGGTCGGATTAAAGGACCATTGGCATTCTTGGTTTGTCGCCTTCGGTCCCTATGACGCCGCAGATCCAAAGGACAAGGTAGTGGTCGTGGTCATGGTGGAGGCTTCGAATCCTTGGGAATGGTGGGCGCCCTACGCCACTAATATCATCTTTCAGGGAATGTTCGCTTCCCAGAGCTACGATCAGGCAGTGGATACTCTTGGCCTCCGCTATCTGGTGCCAAAACAGGGACGAGTCGAATGAACTCCTTCAAGAAAGCAATCGCGGAGTTGGACTTCGCGATCCTCGGAACAACGGTTACTCTTACCGTTCTCGGAATCCTTTCGATATATTCGTCAGGCCTATCCGCGGAGGGAGTCCATGTTTCGAATGAATACCTCAAGCAAATACTTTGGGCACTCTCGGGTCTCGTCATTTTAGCTATTGTATCATTACTCGACTACCAGAGGATGAAAGATTACTCCCCAATCATTTACGTTTTCTTCCTTCTCCTTATTATCTATGTTCGTTTTTTTGGCCACGAGGTCAACGGTTCAAAGTCGTGGATCGGACTTTTCGGGGAATTCGGCATACAACCCTCTGAATTCATGAAAGTTGCTACTATTCTCCTTCTTGCACATTACCTATCAGAATCAGATCACCAATCCTCCTTTCGTCGTCTCCTAATGTCATTTGCAATAATCTTTGTTCCAGTCTTTATTATCATAACCCAGTCGGACATGGGTACAGCACTTGTTTTTTTCCCCATATTCCTGTTCATGGCTTTTATGGCTGGCCTCGACCGCCGCTATATATTCTTCATCCTTGCTGCCACTATAATGACATCGGCCCTTACCATCCTTCCGCTCTGGGAGCAGTATATTTTAAAATTTCCGACGAGCTTCCTATATATCCTATATAAAGCACCTTACGTATTCTACCTGATCGCTGCATCCTCCCTCATCCTCTGCCTTTCAGCCTGGGGCTGGCTTTCATTTAGGAAGAAGTATTATTTTTGGATAGCGTATATGGCCCTATTAATAGCAGGCTCCCTAATCGCCTCGACTCTAGCGCACAAGGCATTGAAGGAATATCAGATAATGCGGCTTATCGTATTCCTAGACCCGAGTATCGACCCGAGAGGTTCGGGTTGGAACATACTCCAGTCGATCACCGCGATAGGGTCGGGAGGCGTGCTGGGAAAAGGTTTCCTTCAAGGTACACAGAGCCATTATCGCTATCTGCCCCAGCAGAGCACAGACTTTATATTCTCGATCATCGCCGAGGAGTGGGGCTTTATCGGTGGTTTCGCAGTATTCGGTCTCTACTACATTCTATTTAGACGCTGTATAAATCTTCTAAAGACAGCGAAGGATTCATATGCTATCTACGTCGTGGCTGGGATATTGGGTATGATATTCTTCCATTTTATGATCAATGCCGGTATGGCGATGGGCATAATGCCAGTCACGGGCATACCCCTCTTTTTTCTATCATACGGTGGCGCCTCGCTGTGGGCGGTAATGGTGGCCATTGGTCTTCTCCTCAGCATATCCGCTAAGCGGTTTAGGACGTGAAGAACTCCGGCCAAAGACGTGTTGATCCCCTCGCGGATTTGGGAGGGGATCTTTTGGGAATCGAAAAGCCATCACGATACCTTGGTGGAGAGGTGGGTTCTATCCGTAAAAAGGACGATTCTTTCTTAACGATAGCACTCTGTTTCCCCGACCTCTACGAAATTGGAATGTCCAATAACGCTATTCGCATCCTCTATTCAGGGCTCAACGCTAAGCCGAATGTCAGGGCCGAGAGGGTCTTCGCGCCCGCTCCCGATTTCGAAGCTTTGCTTGAACACAAGGGCATTCCGCTTTACACACTTGAGACAGGAATCGTCCTATCCGATGTCGATATCCTCGGATTCTCCCTCGGCTACGAACTCGCAGCCACAAGCGTAATCACCATCCTCAAGTCGGGCCGTATTCCAGTACGCGCGTCGGAAAGGGGGGATGGCGACCCCGTTGTCATAGCGGGGGGTCCTGCGGCCACAAATCCTCATCCCTTTTCTGCCTTCCTTGATGCAGCATATATAGGAGAGGCGGAGGCCGGTTTCTTCGACCTTACTGAGGAACTCGCAGGTATGAAACGCTCTGGCGCAGGTCGATCCGCCGTTATCGATCGCCTACGTATGGTCGATGCGATCTGGATGCCTGAGCGAAGCGATATGGTCGGCAAAGGAGCGCGTCGCGCTATATTCGGCGGATTCTCAAAAGAGCCCGCGATGACCGCTCTTCCTTTGCCGACGCTAAGGACAGTCCAGGATCACGGTACCGTAGAAATCATGCGTGGCTGTCCAAACGGCTGCCGCTTTTGCCATGCAGGCTATTTCTATAGGCCGCAGCGCGCAAAGCCATATGACGTCATCCGTTCCGAGGTTGAAAATCTGGTTTCGGAAGGCGGCTACCGCGAGATAACCCTATCCTCACTGTCTTCAGGCGATTATCCGGGGATCGGCGACCTTCTCGACAATCTCAATGCCGAATGGGGATCCCAACGCGTCTCCTTTCAGCTTCCATCCTTGAAAATTAACAGTTTCACCTTACCAATCGTACACAAACTCGCGGAAGTACGAAAATCCGGACTCACCTTTGCAGTCGAGACACCCATCGCCGAGTGGCAGCGTTGCATAAACAAAGATGTTTCCTTTGAGAGGACGATTGAAATTCTCGAAGAGGCACGTGCCGCAGGCTTTAAACAGGCCAAGTTCTATTTTATGATCGGTTTGCCCGTGCCCGGTCGCGGAATCGGAGAGGCTGATGCGATACTCGATTTCTTCTTGCGTTTACATTCCCGCATAAACCTCCAGATTAATGTCAATATCGGAACCTTTATCCCGAAACCCCATACTCCCTTCCAATGGTCGGCCCAACTGGGGGAAGACGAATCCCTTGATACTATCAATATCCTCCGTTCAGGTCTTCGCCGGTTCAAAAATATTAAACTTTCCTACCATTCACCATTTATTGCTCAACTCGAAGGCATCATTGCTCGAGGCGACGAAAGGGTAGGGGAGCTCATCCTTGCAGCCCATGATAAAGGTGCCAGGCTCGACGCGTGGGAAGAACTTTTCGATCGAGAACTATGGCGAAGGGTATTATCGGAAGCTAAATGGTCGGTAATTGAGGATTGTAGTGGGGAGAAAAAGCAAGACAATATTCTTCCTTGGGACGATGTATCTATAGGCGTTTCAAAAAATGCATTATGGCGCGAGTATGAACGCTCGCGTCGCCTGGAGACTACTTCGGGTTGTGCAGAAGAGTGCAATTCTCCCTGCGGCGGGTGTGGCGATGAAATAAAAATAGTCCCGGTTCCTAGGCAAGAAAAAATGAAGGAAGTTACTCTTCCCGAAGCCCGCCCCCCAAGGAAGGCTTGTGGGAGGCTGATTCTACAATACTCTAAGAAGAATATCGCCGCGTATTTTCAGCATCTCGCAATAATCGATGCCTTTGATAGAGCGATTCTCATATCAAAACTCGATGTAAATTATTCTGAAGGATTCAATCCAATGCCTCGATTTGAGACAGCACAACCTCTCCCCATTGCCATTGAGTCTATTTGTGAGATTGCATCTGTTTTGCTTTGCTCAAGTGTTGATCCCATCAAATGTCTTTCTTTGCTAAACGCTCACCTTCCCACTGGCCTGCACATTGAATCGGCCGCCTACTTTCCTATACAAGTTGGAAAAAAACAGAGGTCTATAGGAAGCCTTGAGTGGGGTTCCGAATATACCATTCGCTCCGATTCTCCATCGCTGAACAAGGAATTATTGTTAAAATTCCCAGCCGAACTTCTTTCGCGTGCAGTTCCGGATAGCCTCTATGCTAGCAATGACGATAACAGTCTTGATATTCGACTACGCCTTCCATCTCAAAAAGAACATGGGCTTATCAGAATTTTAGAAGCATGCACCGATATAAGGCCTATCCAACGAATACTTCAAATCACTAGGACATCTTTGCTTGCCGATCCCGGGGACGGCAATCCGGTCTCTTTTTTTCGTGCTTTTGAAATTGTCAGCTAGAGGGACGTTTTGGTAAAATAACCATTATTCGATAGTAGACAGAATGTACATTATACGAAGTTGAAAGTCAAAACGATGATCTTACAATGCCTTTACGACCCAAGGGCGGAAGGAATGCTATACTTAATTTCTGAATATAGAGAAGCTGGGAAACTAAAGATCGATACAAGATTTGTAAGGTCATAGCCATAGGCAACCGCAAATGCCACCATGTAGACTTGAGTTCCGTCACCAGCTTGAATGGAAGCAGCATAATCACTATCACCAGGATTATATAGAGAATTAAATGAATTGGATCCAATAGAATTAATACATCGGATAATTTCCGTTGGTACAAGCGACGCGTCAGTCGATTTCGTAAAGTACCAATTTGTAGACTGTGTGGATTGTGGCATTTGAATAGTAAAGGTAACTGCTGTAGTTGGGCTTGCTATACTCAAGAGAGGTGTCGGTGCAGTCGCGGGTATGGCTGCCAAATACATTTTCTTAAAACCTCGACTGGTCACTTGCCCAAGAACGCTTTCGGGTGTCGAGTTCGCGCTATTTGAAGCATTCTCGATAAATGTTCTATCGGCTTGCGCTGTATTGTCATCGTTGTAGACCCGGTAATAGATATCATAGCCGAGAAAGGATTCAGTATTAACAGTATTGTGCGTAAGGGTTATGACGTTTCCGCCATAGGTAAATGAAGGCGGCGAATAATAGGATACACTCTCTACTCCGCAACATACCATACTCACTGCTAGGATCGCGAGAGAAATGTAAATTTCTATCAGGCGGAAGAGGGTACGACCGTGCATCCCCTCCCCTCGCCTTTTCTCAGACCTAATTTTTGGCAGAACGCGTCCCCTTGACTACAGAGGCCGGGGATATTTCCTCGAGGCAATCGACGAGTTCGTAAATTAGGACAGGTTTATTCTTGCCCTTCACGCGAATATTATCGAGCTCCCGCACGAGGAATTGATCCTTTATTAAGCCATAGGTGAACTCGCTTATTATAATGTTGGTTCCATATTCTTTGTTCGTACCCTCGAGGCGGGCGCCCAGGTTGACGTTGTCGCCCATAAGTGTGTAATTCATCCTCGAGGGACTGCCCATATTGCCGACGGTCATTATTCCGGAGTTTACTCCGATGCCGATATTTATCCTGATCGCTTCAGGCCATGCTTCGTTGAGCTCTCGAAGCCGCTGCATTTGCCTAAGTGCACATTTGCAGGCGCGCACGGCATGATCTGCCTGAGGCAGGGGCGCTCCCCAGAAGCACATGACCTCGTCGCCGACGTACTTATCAAGATAACCGCCGTACTCGAAGATGACATCCGTCATCGCGGTAAGGTACGTATTGAGATGATTGACAAGCTCTTGGGGGGACATGCTCTCGGAGAGGGTTGTGAAGCTGCGGATATCCGAGAAAAGGACAGTTAGATCCTTATCGACGCCGCCGAGCTCGGGCGGATTTTCGACAAGCTGATCGACGACTTTCGGGGACAAGTACTTGCCAAATGTATCCCTGATCGCCTTCTTGTCTCGCTCTTCGGTCATGGCGCGGTAGACCACTATGGTAAGGAAGGTGAATATCATACCCAGCGCTGGGGAACTGAAATTTACAAGCGTCGATTTTTCATCGAAGATCATTGTGGTAGCGAAGAAAAATCCTACAATTAGAACTAAGGTACCGAAAAAGGAGAGTATGGTCGAGAGGCGGGAGGTCATGAACGCCACAATAAAGACGAGACCGAAGAGAATTAAAATATCCAACCAAACCTGAACGGGTTTAAGGAAATTGTTCATGAGGATGGTATTGAGAGAATTAGCAAGTATCTCGATGCCAAACATCAGGCCTAGGGGTGTCGTCTTCTGGTCGGCAGCCATTCCGCTCGCGAATGCGCCGACTAAGAGTATTTTATTATCAACGGCCATCGTGCGATGCCAAGTCGCCGGATTAGGCCCTGGCGATTTTTCGGCATAACTCACATAAGAACGGATAGGATAAGTCTGTGTTCCGTCGATCGAATCGCTCGAAGGTTTGCCCATAAAATTGACGATCATCGATCCATTTTCGTCTATCGGAATGTCGATGTTTTCGAGGATTCGCTTCTTCCCTGCTTTAACAAGGGTACCATCTTTATCGTACTGATCGGGAATAAGCTGAATCTCGTATGGCTTGCGCTCGCCCGTATCAGAATCGAAGCGCGTAGGTGAAGGAATACGGATTCTCTTCCCTATCTCCACTTGGAGATCCTCGAGCTTCTTCCCGAAATAATTCGCGGCGAGAGATAGTGTTATTGCAGGTATAAATACGTCTTTGTATTTCCTGACGATATAATACTGATCAGTAGAATTTCCTTCAACCTTGAGGGGAGCTTCTTTCTCCATCCTCAACTTAAGGGCAACAATGGATTTCTCGGTGAGCGGAGTCTCGATATCATGGAAGGCGCCATCCTTGTCCATCCAAGCGAGACGTTCAAAAGATGTGGAGTCTACCGTATAGCCAGGCTTAAGTTCGTCGAAGCGTATGGTCTCGACAAGAGTACTCGCTCGCCCAATTAGGGGCTGCTTGCGGAAAACAGTATCCCTATCCTCTTGATAATCGGCGTGTCCATAACCGGCGATGCCCTTCGAGTACTCCGTGAGCGGTGGTTCGATGGAACGATACACCGTCATCTTGCGCCAATCGCCACTGATATTTTTTAGTGTGCCCTTCGTGTCGAATAGGAGTCGTGCGCGGATCGCAGACTGTTCCGATGAAGCAGTCTCATTCGACTCTTTCTTGAGCTCCGTCTCGAGGAATACTCGTCCCGAATCGGCTATTGTTTTAGAAAGAAGAGCATCGTTCGCTGGGTTCTGATCGGCTTCGGAGAATAGTATATCGAGGAGAAGTGCATTCTCTCTCGCGTTCTGATCCTTGATCCGGGTGAAGGCATTAACTAGATCTACATGCCGGGTGCGCGGGAAGGGCCAGCGTCCATACTTCGAAAGCGAGTTGAAGTCGATGCCAACGATAAGTATATCGTCAGATATTCGCGTATTTTGCGCGGTATATACAGAACCCTCTTGGACCGTCTTCCCCTGCTGACTTAGCTTTAGCCTGAAATTGGCGTCGTTAGCCTTGAGCTCTATTACCTGCAATAATCCGGTACCGTAGCTCAGCGCAAGGATTATGCCTATAACGGCAGCAGCGATAACGAAGCCGAAGGTCCGCGTCTCTAAAAACTTAGCGCGCTTCTTGGCCATGTGCCGGCCCTCCTTTTATAAAGGGGCACGAACTGTCTCCTAGCCGTGGCGTGGTTACGATCTCTCCGCGTCCACGCGTGCTAAAACTTCCGAAGTATTCTATTTTGAAAAGCCGTGTGATTTCATGAAAATTATACGATCGGTAGCTAGCTTTGTCCAATCATCGTCCGGCCAGGATGCGACAATTTTTTGGTATGCAACGAGAGCGTTGGGATAGTCTGTAGACTGCTCAGCTAAGCGTCCGAGCGAAAAATATGCATGGGGAATGCCTATAGACGCATTCCCGTATTTTTCTATCAGCACCTTATAGTCGGCTATAGCCCTATCGGTGGCATCAAGCTCCTCAGCGGCGACTGCAGCACCTTGGAGCGCGACAGGAGCGATGTAGGATTCGGGAGCGGCAGCGGCAATCGCAAGCCAATCTTTTTCGGCACCTGCCCAATCCTTCTTGTTCTCCTCAATTTTCGCCTTATAGATTAGTGCCTTCTGAGCTGCGTAGAGCCGCGGCCCTTTCTTCACTAAACTGTCTATCGAGACGAGTAGCGACTTCTCGAGCCCGGCTTTCTTGGCGCTATCCTGTTCGCTCGAGTATGCGGCGAAATCCGCGTCTAATGTCTCGAGGCGCGCAGTAGATGCCATAACCGACGAATTAGTACTGATCGTAATCGCCACTATGGCGAGAACCGAGATCAGGATGAAGCCGAAACAAATGAGAACAGGCAGGCGATATTTTCGGAGGAAATCGGCAAATTCAAGATAGGGTGTCTTCTTTTTCTCCTCTGGTTTGGCCTTGGAAGCGCGCGCGGAAATGTCCATCTATTACTCCTTGGGATTTGTGATGTCGAGCTCTTTGTTGAGGCGCGATAGGTATGTACGCTGGATGTCGAGTACCTTTGCGGTCTCCGTCTGATTCCAATGGTTATCTTCCAGAGCCTTCATAATGAAATGGCGCTTAAAGATAGAAAGCGCCTCTTTGAGGCTTTTACCTTTGTACTCATTGGTGTCCGATGCGCCGGCCCCCAGGAGGAGGTCGCGAGCTCCTATCCGCGGATCCTTAGCGATGACGACTGCGCGTTCTACTGCGTTCTCGAGTTCGCGCACATTGCCCGGCCATGAATAGGAAAGCATGAGCTCCATCGCCGCCTCGGTAAAACCGGCAAATCGTTTATTGGTTTCACGCGAGAACTTCTTCAGGAAAAAGTCTGCCAAAGCAGGGATATCTTCTTTGCGCTGCCTTAGCGGTGGTACGTTGAGGGGCAGGACATTGAGCCTGTAGTAAAGGTCAGAGCGGAACTCTCCTTTCTCGACAAGTCCCTCGATATCCCTATTGGTTGCAGCCACTATGCGTACATCGACGGTAATGGGTTCGCTCGCGCCTACCTTCTCGAAGGTTCTCTGCTGGAGAACCCTTAGGAGCTTGGCCTGCAACTTAAGCGGCAGGTCTCCAATCTCGTCGAGGAAGATAGTGCCTGTATCGGCAAGTTCGAAACGTCCACGCCGATTCTGTACGGCGTCGGTAAAGGCACCCTTTACATGGCCGAAAAGCTCACTCTCTAGAAGACCTTCGGGCAAAGCGGCGCAATTGACCCGGACGAAGGGCTTTCCCGCCCTAGCCGACCTTAAGTGTACCTGCTCCGCGAAAAGCTCTTTACCAACTCCGCTTTCACCGAGTATGAGCACCGAGGAATCGGTCTTTGCAACGCGTTCTATAAGGTCGAGTTTTTCGATAATCAGGGGCGACTTGGCAATAAGGTTATGCCAGCCCTGCTCAGCCTGGACCTTATCGCGTAAGTAATGTATCTCGTCCTGGGCCTTTTCGAGGTAACGAGCGTTCTCTATCGCTAGCGCCGCTTGCACCGCGAATATCTCCAGCCAGCGAAGATCGTCTTGAGTAAAATACTTCTTTTGCTTCTTGTTAAGTATTTCGATGACGCCAACGGTCTCGTCACGCACGCGCATCGGTACGGCCAATATAGAGTAGGTCGGATAGCCTATCGACTTGGATATATCGGCGTAGAAACGCGAGTCCATATCTGTATCGTTGACGATAAGGGAGCGGCCGTGCATGGCGACCCAACCAGCAACGCCCTCTCCGGGGTTGAGTAGAAATTTTTTTACATCTCTGCCCTTGGGACCTAAGGCGATCTCAAAGCGAAGTTTACCCGAATCGCGGTCGCGCAAAATCAGCGACGACGCCTCACCTTCAGTGAGGCGCGTCGCCGATTCGAGTATTTGCGTGAGCAACGAGGTGGCGTCCCCATAATTCGAATTAATAAGGGCGCTTATCTCAATGAGCGTCCCAAACTTCGCAGGATCTATGGCCTCAAGCATCATTGTTGCCGCCATGCCGATCGGGCGCCATCGCATCGCGACAGAGCCTAATCGTTCTTTGGGTCGCCGTCCTTCTTCTTAAGCATATCGCCGAGGGTATAGCCTTCTTTTGAGTCATCCTGCATAAACCGCGATATCTCCTCGCGTTGCTGTCGGCGCATAAGATCTCGTATTGAGAGGCAAAGCTTCTGACGTTCGGTACTGAGCTCGATGACGAGGGCCTTGACTGCCTGTCCCACCTGGAAGCGCTTGAGCGCATCATCGTAGGGTTCGTCCTTATCCTCGGAGAGGTCCTGTTTTTTAATGAGACCGTCAATGTCGCCCTGGACCTTCACGAAGATGCCAAAGTCGGTTACCGAAGATACAATACCATCGACGGTAGAACCCACGCGGAAGGCTTTAGCGAAAGAATGCCAGGGATCCTCGGAAAGCTGTTTAACGCCTAGACGGATGTTCCTGTCCTGCGAGTCGCTCTCAGTGACAATGACTTCAATCTCCTGCCCAACCTCAAGTTCCGATGAGACGGTTTTTACATGCTTGGTCCAGGAGAGGTCATCAGAATGTAGGAAACCGTCGATCCCCTCCTCAAGCTCTACAAAGGCACCGGCGGCAGTTAGCTTAACAACCTTGCGCGCAAGGCGCATGCCTACGGGGTATTTCACGGAGACCTGATCCCAAGGATTGTCCTGTACTTGCTTGAGGCCTAGGGAGACCTTACCGGCTTGGAGGTCATAATTGAGTATCATGCATTCTACAGGGTCGCTCACGTGAAGCATCTCTTCGGGCTTGCGTACCTTTCGTACCCAGGAGAACTCGGAAATATGTGCTAGACCCTCAATGCCTTCTTCGACCTCGATGAAAGCGCCGTAGTCCGTGAGTTTGGTAACCTTGCCATGGACGATATCACCGATGTGGTAGCGCTCCTCGAATGTGGACCAGGGGTCGGGAGAAAAATGCTTAAGGGAGAGGTTAATGCGCCTCTCTTCAGGCTCCATCCTGATAACTTTCAGCTCAATTTCTTGGCCTTTTTTTACAAAATCCTTAGGGCGAGTTACATGGCCCCAACTCATATCGTTAATATGGAGAAGGCCGTCGAAACCGCCAAGGTCGATAAAGGCCCCGAAGGACGTAAAGCTCTTGACCTCGCCTTTGATTGAGTCGCCAATCTGGGTTTTCTGGAAGAAATCCTCACGACGCTTCTCAATATCCTCTTCCATCCACTTACGTCGGTTGAGGACGATATTGACCTTCTTTTCGGAATAGAGGCGTTCGATGTAGAACTGCGACTTTAGCCCGATAAGTTTATCACCCTTCTCGACTCGCTGTACGTCAGCCTTAGAGGCAGGTAGAAAGCCGCGTAGGCCGTGGCCCAAGTTGACCTCGAAGCCACCCTTGATCTCTTTATCGATTACACCATCGACCGCGAGGTGATCCTTGAAGGCATTGGAGACAGTCCGCCAATAGATTTTTTCGTCTGCCCGTTTTTTGGACACGACGATCTCACCCGAATGTGTCTCCTTCTTAACTAGTATGACGCTAACGACCTCGCCGACTTTGGGAGGCTTGTCCCCGAATTCGACGACAGGGATCTTTCCCTCGGACTTATACCCCACATCGACGAAAATAAAATCGTCTGTCACTTGTATGACGTGACCATCGACGAGATCTCCCTCCTCCAGGCCCTCAAGACTTTTGAGGTACTGCTCCTGTAATTGTGTCTGGATGTCGTCCTTGGAGGGGACGACGGCACCCATCTGCACTTCCTTACCGCCCATGGTGTTCCCTTAGATGAAGAATTTTCCCATATACTTTGTCATAAACTTGCTGTATGGTCAAGTGCGAGCTGTCCAAATAGTCTACACCAGGAGCGATTTTCAAGGCACCCACTAACTTAGATTTGTCGATCGCGTCGCGCATATCGATGTTATTTCGAATCTCCTCCAGTGAGGTTTTGCTCATTCCTTGAGCGTAGCGACGACCTGCCCTAGCCTCGGCGCTAGCGTCCAAATAAAACTTGACATCTGCGTTCGGGAAAACGACGGTTGTCATATCCCTTCCCTCAACGACCGCGTCGGTCGATCCCGCTATTCTCCGCACCATTTCATTGACAATCTCTCTGAGTTTGGGTATGGCTGACAATTGCGCGACGACGGCATCGACAGGAGCGGACCGCAGCTCCGACTCGGCATCTATACCGTCGAGGAATAGCCTACCGTCCCTATATTCTATTTTTGCTTGCTGAGAGCATTCGATGACCGCCTCAAGGTCTTCGGTATCTATGCGGCGGCGCAAGGCGCGTAGCGTCATTGCGCGATAGATGTTGCCGGAATTGACATAGGTATATCCGAGGTCCTCGGCGATCTTCCGCGCAATAGTGCTCTTGCCCGATCCGGCGGGACCGTCTATGGCTACAACCATTAATCAACCTTCCCGTACACGGCAAGCACTGATATTTCTGCCTCCGAGATTTCACGGAAGGAGCCCTCAGCCAAACCATCGATGGTCAATGCACCTATTCTCACCCGTCTTAGAACCTTAGCTCTCCGTCCGAAATGTTCCAGTACGCGTCGCAGCTCGCGATTCTTTCCCTCAAGGAGCACTACTCTTGCCGAGGAGGGGCCCGTCCTCTCGAGCGATGAGGCACGATACGCGACACCGTCTATCTCAATACCTTGCCGGAAAGTGCGGAAGAAGTCTTCGCCGAGAGGGGCGTCCGCGGTAATCTCGTATTCTTTCTCGATTCCACCCGAAGGGTGGACCAAGAGGGAAGCGAGGTCGCCATCGTTGGTAAAAAAAAGGAGACCCGACGACCACTGATCTAGTCGTCCCACGTTGTAAACGCGTTCCTCTATGCCTTTGAGGAGGTCGGATGCCAGAGGGCGTCCCTCCGGATCGGACATGGCCGAAAGGTAACCCGCAGGTTTATTGAGGAGAATATAGCGCTTACGACTTTCGGGCCCAAGGGTATTGCCATCGAGAGTCACCGTATCCTCGGGCATGACCCGAACGCCTAGCTCGGAGGCTAAAACGCCGTTTATAAATACTCGGCCATCGAGAATGATGCGCTCGCATGCCCTACGCGAGGCAACTCCTGCGTGGGCAAGAAAGGCCTGGAGTCTCGTCCCATTGTTCGGTTGAGAAATCTCAGACATCCTGTGGCTCAACGGGGTCGGCGGTTTCGGATATGGAAGTATCAGCGACGACTGCGACATCTAGGAACGCATCCTTGGCAGTAGTATCCTCATAGAAACGATCCCGTTCGAGTTCGTCGAGCCGAGGAAGGTCAGCGATAGAACTCAGGCGAAAATACTTTAGGAATTCCTTGGTAGTCCCGTATTGGACAGGCCTGCCAGGTGCTTCTTTTTTGCCGACCTCTTTTATAAGATCTCGCTCAAGAAGAAAGCGGACCATGCCATCAGCCGAGACGCCGCGTATCGCCTCGACCTCTGTACGTGTAACCGGCTGGGAATAAGCTACGATGGATAAAGTTTCCAGCGCCGCGCGAGAGAGACGATTCTCGTTCTTTTTTCCATAGCGATCCTTGAGCGACTCCCAAAGCTCTGCCTTCGGGCTTAGTATCCACCCGCCGCCCGCCCTAACCGGTTCTAGACCGCGGCTTGAGGCCGCGCATTCCTCGACCAAGAAATCGAGCGCTCTCTCCACGACATCGCGGGCGAGGCCCGTTATCCGTGAAAGGACGTTTTCGTCCAGGGGTTCGGATTCCAGGAAAAGGACTGTCTCGACGAGGGCGGCCTCTTTATCTAGCCTGACTTCCATGCCCCTCCCCTTTCGCGTGGGCGCGGATCTCTATATCCCCAAAAAGCTTGTGTTGAAAAATTGATACGATATGATACTTCACCGCCTCGAGTACTGCGAGGAAAGCGCAGACGATATCCATGGTCGAGTGCGGCCGAGTAACAAGATCGGTAAAAGTAAATGAGCCTTTTGACTCAAGGAACTCGTGGATTAAAGTAGTCTTCTCATTGATAGACACTTCCTCATAGAGATCCATGATACGCTCTGAGGATAGGTTTGTAACGAGGGAAGAAAAGGAGCGTAGAAGATCCCATACGTCTATCTCGGCCCACATTTCTTTTTCTTCGGCGAAAGGCAGGGGGCGCTGGATCTTCTTTCGTTCGACCGACCATTCGACCTCCATTTCCTTGCGCTCCATAAGCTCGGAAAGGCGTTTGAATTTCTGGTACTCGATAAGCTTCTCGATGAGCTCTTTGCGGGGATCCTCGAGATCGTCGTCAAGCTCGGAATCCATGGGGAGAAGCATACGAGATTTAATGTAGATAAGAGTAGCAGCCATTAGATAAAACTCAGTGAGGTCATCTAGGTCGCAGCCCTCGGCGCCGTCGAGGAAGCCGAGATACTGTTCGGTGATAGAAGCGATGGGGATATCATATACACTCACCTCGTTTTTTTTAATGAGGAAAAGGAGGAGATCGAGGGGACCCTCGAAGTCTTTGAGGCGGAATAGCCTGCCCTGTCCCGCATGGCTATCAAGGGCAGTTGTGCTATCGGTGCCTATCGTTTCTGGTATTACCATCGAAGAAAGAATGATAGCCGGCTTACTCTATAAGGTAAATACCCTGAGGAGGTAGAGCCTCCGCAATACTGGAAAAGGCTACACCACTCACAGGGTCAAGGAGGCCGTTGTCTAGGTCTAAAAGGGGAATTAGGGCGAAAAGACGCTCTCCGAGCCCAGTATGAGGTATGATCAAGTCTGGCTCATTTAAGACGAGGGATCCGTAAAGCAGTATGTCGATATCAAGGCTCCGCGGCCCCTTTGGGCGTTCACGGCTCCTATCGCGTCCAAAGGCCGCCTCGATCGCATTGAGAATGGCGAGAAGAGAACGCGGGGACAGCTCTGTTTCGCCCATTACAGCCGCGTTGACGAAATCGGACTGACCCTCTACATATAGTGCGCGCGAGCGCCATAGTCGCGATAGCCTTGCGCCGCTAAGAACCAGCGCAAGCTCTGTGAAGGCGAAATGAATCGTATGAACGCTGTCGCCGACATTGGACCCGAGCCCAAGGAATACCCGAGCCATGCGCTAGAAGAACCCCTCGTCGCCGACAGGCGCATCCGACGCCGATGCGGGTTTAGTGGCTACTTGCTTGGCGGGACGCCCTGGTCCGCGCGCTGTGGAGAGATCGATTACTTTATCGGTCAACTTGATCTCGGTAGGATGACCGGCGGCCTCTAAAACTTTCGTCTCTTCAGGTTTGGGTTCTTCCTGTTTGGGCTCGGGATGCTGCGCAGAGAAGATCAGTCCGCGAACCCGCTTCTCGATAATAGCTGCAGCCTCGGGGTTCTGCTCGATATAGAGCTTAGCATTATCCCTGCCTTGCCCCACTTTTTCCTCGCCCCAGGTATACCAAGCGCCTTTCTTGTCGATGACATCGTATTTGACCGCCGCGTCTAAAAGGGACCCCGCCCAGGAAATGCCCTTTCCGAACATCAGCTCGAGCTCAACCTTGCGGAAGGGAGGAGCGACTTTGTTTTTAACCACCTTGACACGGACTTTATTACCTACCGCCTCTTCCTCGCCCTTCTCTATCGTCTCAATTTTACGCACCTCGAGACGCACCCAGGCATAGAATTTCAGCGCATTGCCGCCGGTGGTTGTCTCGGGATTGCCGAACATGACCCCGATCTTCATTCTGATTTGATTAATAAATACAAGAATTGTTTTTGACTTCGAGAGGGTCCCGGTGAGTTTGCGCAAGGCTTGGCTCATAAGGCGCGCCTGTAAGCCCACATGGGCGTCGCCCATGTCGCCTTCGATCTCGGCCTGTGGAGTCAAAGCCGCCACCGAGTCTATAACGATGATGTCCACCGCACCCGATCGGACGAGGGACTCGGTTATATCGAGGGCCTGCTCTCCCGAGTCGGGCTGGGACACCCAAAGCTCATCGATGTTGACACCTAGGTTCTTCGCATACACGGGGTCGAGAGCGTGCTCGGCGTCGATGAAAGCTGCGATGCCGCCCTTCTTCTGCGCCTCAGCGATGGCGTGGAGGGCTAGCGTGGTCTTGCCCGATGACTCAGGACCATAAATCTCGATCACACGGCCGCGGGGATAACCGCCTACGCCGAGGGCTTCATCGAGAAGAATTGAGCCCGAGGGGACAACGTCGATGCCCTTCATGGGATCGTGGGCCCCGAGTTTCATTATCGAACCCAGTCCGAACTGCTTCTCGATTTGAAGGCGTGCAGCCTCAAGGGCCTTGAGTTTCTCAGTCATCTCCATCGCGGCGGCTCCGGCTTGAGTGGCTTCTTTCTTTACCATTGTCCCTCCGCTGTAATTACGCCAACCATCGCGGCGAGCGATTGAAATCCGATGCACTATACATCCATTTGACGGAAAAAAGAAGCGGCGAGTACACCTCTATTCGATTCAAATACTCTAGGTCTTCCGGAAAATCTCTAAAGGTGGTAAGCGCGAAGCCCTCTTCGCGGGGATAAGCGAGGCTAGGAGGCACAACACTAGGCTAGTCCCTGCGACCAATGCTAATTCGCTTAGGTGCATATTAATAGGTATCCGCTCAAGATAATAAGCTGGGTCAAGGAGGCGTATGGCCGAACGAGGAATCGCAGATCCCGAAAGGATCGTCCATAAACGAGACACGGCATTGACGAGGCCTTCGATCACAGCGATAAGGTCGTTGATCCTCCACGCGATGAGGGATCCGATACCTATGCCAATCAGAGTACCGGCTCCGCCGACTGCGAGACCGGTAAAGACGAAAATGCGGCCGATAAACCCCGGCGAGGCTCCCGCACTCTTTAGTATTGCGATATCTCTCCGGCGCTCCAGGACTAGCATTACTAGTGAGGATCCGACATTAATCGCGGCTACAGCAACAGCGAGGGCCATAACGAGTAGGAGGAGGGCTCTTGTAGTTGCGAAGGACTTGAAAATGTTACGCTCAACCTCTGGCCAAGCCACAATTGTCCAATCAGAACTAAGGGCGGAAAGGGATATTGAGCGCGGAACCTCTAGATCGCCGAAAGGCTTCTCTACTTTTATTCCGATGAGGGCCCGCGAGCTCCCTGCCCAGAATATCTTCGAACCCGCGCGAAGCGAGACGAAGGCCCAGAGGGCGTCGAGCTCGCGATATCCGGCGCTCACGATTCCCCGAACACGGAATACCGATACCTTTGGAATGTAGGACGCTGCCCTACCGCCGTAACCAGGCCGCTCGGTCACAATGCTGACGATTCCCCCCGCCTTGACGCCGAGGCTTTTCGCGAGGGGCTCGCCCAGAAGTATCTGGTTTGTGGAATCGAGCCTCATCTCCCCATTGTTGAGCTTTAGATAAGCGGCAGTTCCTGGATCCTCGAGAAAGGAAGGATCGACCGCCCGTACTGCCACCCCGGCCGTCCTGGTACCAGCTATCGCGACGCCGTATCCCTGCAATTCGGGGAAGGCTTTAATCCCTGGCTGGGCGCGCAACGCGGCCGCCGCGGCCTCAAGCGCCGCTTGATCGACGACGACGAGTGGCTGCGCTTGAAGGTGGTAGGTGCCCGTCTCGATATACCTCGCCGTAATCCCTTGTATCATCCCGTCCGCGACCATGAGAACGACAACTAGGGGTACAATACTCAGTGCGACGCCCAAGATGGCCCCTCGGAGATAGCGCTTGCCTGGCGCGTCTTCAGCATGGGCGACGCCGCGGGAACGGCCGCGGGAGGGAAGGCCAAGTATGCGCCCCGCGAAAAAAAGCGATGACATAAGACTCACTCGAGATTAAGCCTTCCGCCCGCGAGGTCGTATCGGAGCTCCGCTTCAGCGGCTAAAGCTGGGTCGTGAGTAACAAGTACAAGGGTCGTGCCGTAGCGTCCGGACAGATTGAAGAGCAGATCCTTCACGGATCTCGAGCTTGTAGCGTCTAAGTTGCCCGTTGGCTCGTCGGCAAGAACAAGGCTTGGCTTATTGATGAGGGCGCGGGCTATCGCGGCTCGCTGACGTTCTCCTCCCGACAATCGGGAGGGCAGATGGTTCAGACGTTCTTCGAGGCCCATGTCGGCGAGGATGGCGGCGGCTCTCTCAAAGGCGTCTTTTCGCCTCTCCCCCTGCATATATGCGGGAAGGGCGACATTCTCTAGCGCAGTAAAATCCTTAAGCAGGTAGTGGAATTGGAAGACAAAGCCGACCGCTTTCCCTCGATATTCGGTGAGATCGCGCTCCGCTGCGGATTCGAGTTTCCATTCGCCTACGCGCACCGATCCTGCGGTGACTTTATCTAAGCCGCCCAATATCGACAACAAGGTACTTTTACCGCAACCGCTAGCCCCCGTTATCGCCACACTAGAACCGGCCTCGATAGAGAGATCGAGACCACGAAGGACGCGCAACTCCTCTGCCGAGCTAGCAAATGTCTTCTCGAGACCACGGCATTCTACCAAAATATCATTCATCGCGGAGAACCTCCGCTGGCACAAGCCGGGACACTCGATTTGCGGCCACAGCAGCCGCGCCCGCGGCCGAGGCAATCGCGGCGGCAGTGACAAAAAAAGTCTCTGGGAAGAGGACGCGCACGGGCACCTCCAGGAGGTAGAAATACTGAGGCGAAAAAACGCGAAAATTGGAACTGTTTATACTGCCGATAACACGCGAAGCGAGGCCTATGGCACTGTTGATAATAGTCTCGACAATGGAAAATACCTCATTGACGTTCACCGCGACGAGGAGTCCAAGAACGAGGCCAATGACAGCGCCGCTCGTGCCGATGGCTAGGCCATCGAAAACGAATACACGCCTGAGCTCTTCGGGGGCGGCCCCCATCGCCTTTAATACAGCTATATCCTCGGTCTTCTCTGCAACCGCGCGCCGCATCGAATGGAATATATTGACACCGACGACTAGGAATATCAGGCCGATAAGAAGCATCATCACGGTCTTCTCGGTGCGAAGCGCGCCGAAAAAAGCTCGATTATAATCGCGCCAACCCTCGACTCTATCCACCCCGAGGCCTAAGTCCGTTCGTAGCCTTTCGACGAATCCCGCATCGGAATAACGGTCGTGGAGCTTTGCGCCATAAGTATAGCGAACGGCATTAGCAACGGGAAAAATCGAGGCGCAGACGCTAGACGAGAATGGCAGTATAGCCATACCGAAGTCGAAATCGTAGTAACCCGAACGGAAGAGACCGTCCACATGCACCTTTACAGTATTCGCTTCTACACCCGCCTCTCCGTCTGCCGAGACGACGAGGAGATCGGCCTCGGAGCCGGGTGCGAGCTCGAGATAGCGGGCCAGCTCAGCACCGAGGATAATTCCTCCGCCACTATTCCAGGCTCCGATCATCCCCTTTTTTTCGATTCCGAGGGCAGCCATCATTCCCGGATCTCGTTTTTGCGAATCGTCGGGGATAGCCCGAAGCGCGAGGGGAAAGGCACGGCCATCTCGGGTGCTAAGTAGACAGCGTGTTTCGGCGAAGGGCAAGACACTTTCTACGCCAGGCTCGGACGCTATGCGGGAAACGAGGGCCTCATCAACGCCGCCTTTGCGTTCGTCGTCGATTCTGACATGAAAGCTCGACACCTGGAGAATCGAGTCTATGAATCCCAGTTGAAAACCGTTCATGACCCCGAGAACGACAATAAGGGCGGCAACGCCGATGGCGATGCCCGAAGCGGCTAATAGGGAGCCGGCCGAACCGCCGCTCTCCCGCCTCGCCGTGAACCAACGGCGTGATACAAAACCGATCCATCGAGTGGCCCTCATCGATACTCCCTTGTCCGGAGAGGAAGGCCATCCGCATAGAATTCGTCTTTTATCTTGCGCCCGCCGATATAGGTCGCCCGTACGAAAACAATGCCGTCGTTGTATATTTCCTCTACTCGCCCGTTCTCGATGTATTCGACGGTAAGAAGTAGTTCGCCGTCCACACGAGTCTCCTCCCGTACTGGAGCCCCCCCCTCGGCATAGGCTAGTGTCCTCGATGAGCGGTGTCCGCCGCGCTTGATTATCTCTTCTACGAGCCGTCCCGAGTCATCGTATCGGTATTCAGTCTTAATTTGAGGACCCTTGGTGGGCGTATCCGTCCGCATCGAGGCCCTGCCTTCCGTGTCATAGATAAGCTCTGAGGAAAGGCCTGAGGTATTATTCTCGGTCCGGACCAAGGAGATAAGTCCTCCCTCGCTATATTCCCTGCTTTCGACGGAAAGGGCCACACCGTCCTTTATTGTCTGGACAATTGCGATCCTGCCCGATTGGTCATATCCAAGGACGGTCATAGCCCCAGCGGAGACCCAGGAGCCTTGAGGGATAGCTCCGGAGGCGATCATACCCACCGAGCCCGTGCCGAGGCTCCCGTCGAAATCTACTCCGAGAAGACGTCCATACCTATCGTAACGGTAGGTCATAGATCCCTCTGGAATTCCCGACGCGTCGGTTAGCTCGACACGCACAAGCAGTCCGCCCTCACGGATGTAGCTGCGGGTCTCGAACGGCAGTGAAGAAGCGTCGAAGAATTTTTCTTCGCGTATCGCCCCCTGCGCGTCGTAAGATCTCACTTCGGCCAGGACCTCGTCGCGGTACACGAGCTCCCTGGAGCCCTTCAGGCTGTCTATTCGTTCTATCTTGTCCTCTCCGTTTACCACACCTGCTGTTTGCAACGCTAGAATGGATACGAAGAAGAAAAGGGATTTTTTCATAATTCGATCCCGAGGAACTCATCGAGGAATTGATTAAGAGCGAATGGCGAAATATCCGTATAACCCTCGCCTGTACCGACGAAAGCGGTCGGCAGACCAAGTTCCTTCGCCAGACGTATGGTCATCCCGCCTTTGGCCGAGGAATCGTGTTTGGTGAGCACGAGACCGTCTATCCTGAAAGCCTCCGAGAAAGTCTCGGCCTGTTTGAGTCCGTTCTGTCCCGTAGTCGAGTCGATAACGAGAAGACGGCGATAATCCGCGCCCTCAGCCCTAGATGCGACAATTTTATCAATTTTCCCGAGTTCCTTAACTAGGTCGATCCTTGTGTGCATCCGTCCAGCCGTATCGGCAAGTACCAACCCGGCGCCGGCGGCACGGGCGGCATCGATGGCGTCCCACAGCACGGCTCCGGGATCAGAGCCTGGCTTCTGCGCCACCACGCGAATGCCAAGTCTCTCCCCGTGAATTTTCAGCTGATCTATCGCCGCAGCGCGGAAGGTGTCCCCCGCCGCGAGGATTATGCCAGAAACCAGACCTTCGCGCCTATAATAGTCCGCCAGTTTCGCGCACGTAGTGGTTTTACCGACTCCGTTGACCCCGAGGACAAGGAAAACACTCAATGCGCCCTGAGCAGGCACTATGCGCGTCTCTTTGCCATAGTTAGCCAGAATAGCCTTGAGCTCTAGCTTGACCACCGCGGGGTCCGTGAGACGTTTAGCCTTGCATGCTGCCTTAAGCTCATCCGAAACCGAGATGGCAAGGGCTGCCCCGAGATCTCCCTCAACGAGCAGATCGGCTAATGCATCAAAGAGAGCATCATCCGTCGTCCTCAGTCGGAAAAGATTCCTTATGCGATCCGCAAAGCTCATGCTATGAGAACTCCTATCGTTTCAACGCGTTGCGGCGAGGTATTTTACTAGACGGATGATCAGTATCGTAGCCGTCGTCCCAGCGGCGGCGGCGGCGGTCCAGAGAGCGACATACGAAGCATTGCTGGATGCGTACAGTGAAGGATTGCCTGTGAGCGCAAGAGGCGGAATAGAGCGCAAGTAAGCTTCACTATAGCCGTTATATACACCCCAAGTTAATGCGGTCACAGGGACCGAGACGACAAACCACCCAAGCGATTGGAGGAAAGTGTCCTTCGCAGCCTTGATTCTGCCATTAGGTCCCAGTCCGTCAGAAATAGGTAAACTAAGGCTCATCTCCGACTCGCCAGAGGAGGGTAAAACAAGGGTCTGAGGCTCCCGCCCTTCCGCGCTTGCCGCTGCTATGCCTCTGCTACCATCAAGCGTTATCGAGACGGGCGATTTCCCAATTGGCACTGAGTCCAGGCTAATCGCCGCGTCTTGCGGATCTGTGCTTAGGGTCGCATGTCCGGTTACGAGTGGCTCGAGTTCCAGGTCCAAAGATTTTCTATCCCCAAGTGTCAGGTCAATAGTCGTGATCCGAGGTGAGTAACCGGAAGCGGAAACTTCAAGTCGAACACTTTCATCGCGATACACATAGATGACCGGCGAGTCATTCTCATAAGGCTTGCCGTTCACATTAAGCTCGGCGAAAGCCGGCCCCAGGTTTAGGTCGAGGCGCGCGAAATCTCTCCCGGCAACCCACCGTTCGAGCCGTGCGGCAAGATCCTTAGCGAGGGGGCTAGGATCATCGACGGAACAAAAGGATTTCCAGGAGAAGACTTCGCGGTTGAGAGCCGCATCGAAGCCATTCATGAGGACAATCGCATAGCCGGACTGGATAGCGACGGTCCCCGTCACGAGAAGATCGACTTTTGCCGCCCTTGCAGCTTGTCCGAGGCCCGAAGAGGGAGTATCGATGAGCTGGCCTTTCGCGTAGCCTTCCCAAAACTTCGTAGCCAGTTCCGTTGAAGAGCAAGTGTCAGATTCCTTTACAATATCCGCGTCGTTGAGTTTTTTTACTGCCGCTGCTACCAGGTTATCGGCCTGGGCAATTTTATCTTTCCTCGCATCAGCGTCGAGGGACGAATCAAAGAAAGGGACTGCACGGGCATCGAGTTTGGAAGCTAGGTCCGCTCCCGCGGAAAAGTGAGATCGAAGTGATGCTAGGGCAGCTATTTCGACGGCCGTCTCGGCGGGCGTCCGCCTTATCGGAAGAGACTTGAGATTAGAGGCAATAAGTCGAGGCAAGGTATCTTGTAGAGCCGAGGGCTGATCCCCGGACTTTTCGGGGCCGAAACGGGCAATGCCTAGCACCCATGGCGCTGGTGTGGTGGGCACGGCGGACACGGTGGGTGTGGTGGGTGCAACTGGTATCGCGGGTACGACAGGTACCACTGGCACGTCGGCCATAAGATCCACCCTAACTGCGACGAAAGCAACTGCCAGTACGATCGCCCTTCGGGCGGAATACCCTAACATTGCGCCATCCCGGATACCTCAGAGTTCCTCGTCTGCGTCATCGCTTGAATCGATACCGGAAGCACCGCCCTGCCAGCGCCAGCGCATGAATGACTCGATGAAGGGATCAATGTCACCGTCCATCACGGATTGTACGTTTCCGACAGAGAATTTATTTCGATGATCCTTTACCATAGTATATGGCTGAAAGACATAGGAACGGATCTGCGATCCCCAGGCTATCTCTTTCTTCTCGGAGGCGAACTTGGCGTTCTCCTTTTCCTTTTCTTGTTTATAGTATTCGTAGAGCCTGGATTTTAGCACGCTCATCGCGACGTCTTTATTCTTATATTGGCTGCGTTCATTTTGGCAAGTAACGACGATGCCAGTGGGCAGGTGAGTCATCCGTACGGCGGAATCCGTTTTGTTGACTTTTTGCCCGCCTGCGCCGCCGGCGCGATACGTGTCTATCCTGAGGTCCTCAGGCTTTATTTCAATATCGATGGAATCGTCGAGTACAGGGAATATATACACAGAGGCGAAGGAAGTATGCCGACGCGCGTTAGCGTCAAAAGGGGAGATCCGGACAAGTCGGTGGACCCCAGATTCACCCTTAAGGTAGCCGTATACGTAGTCGCCTTCAATTTGAAGGGTAGCCGACTTGACCCCGCCCTCTGCCTCGAGGAGATCGACAACCTCCGCCTTGAACTTCCTTCGCTCCGCCCAGCGTGTGTACATCCGAAGGAGCATCGATGCCCAATCGCAAGCCTCAGTGCCACCCGTGCCTGCATGGATCGATAGGAAGGCCCCAGAGCGGTCGGCTTCGCCGGAGAGAAGCTCTAATATGCTGGCTTTGTCAAAACGTTCTGATATTTCCTTAAAAGAGGCGCGAATATCGGGCTCCATGGATTCGTCGCCCTCTTCTTTTACCATCCTTAGCATGTCATCAAGAGCTTCAGAATCCGTTTTCAACCTCTTCCAGGTATTAAGCCTGTCCCTTAGTTGCTTAATCTCAGTCATAATCCGGCCAGCGCGGGAACCGTCATTCCAGAAGTCGGGTTCGGCCGAAAGGGCTTCTCGGTCAGCTATCCTTTTTTCTATAGCGGCAGCGTCAAAGACACCCCCAAATATCTATGATTTCACTATGAAGCGATACAATGGGGGCGGCGATGTCGTCAAGCATTGGATCCTCCAGGGATTGCGCGCGCCTACTCTCGGGGGCGGGCGGGGTCGCGGACGATGATCCTGCGCCATTTATTGTCCTTAAGGACTGTCATGGCTAGAGTCCCATCGACCGGAAATTGGTATAGGCGAATCGTATCATATGAATCGGTCACCTTATCTATATCGCGCTTGAGTGCGGCGAGCAGTTTATCCGAGACCGACGCGCACTCGAAACAAGCTTTCTGTACGCGCTCGAAACCGTATTGTGGTAACAGATTATATAGCGTGGCCCGAGAGTCCTCGCTACCCATATCGCAGACCACAGACACAAACATGTTTATATGTTATCTGAAAAAGGTCGAACCGTCAATTCGAGGCGCGTATCGGCGAAATGATCCTGGAATCGGCGTACAATAACCGATACTATTAGCACTATGAAGAGCAGGCAAAAAAGTGCGATTTTCGCCGTTATCGTGGCGCTCATACTCTCTGCCGCCACGGCCCATTCACAGGTAACCGATACTGTCTTCGCTCCTTTTCCCTCAAAGCTCAGGGCAGCGGTTAAGGATAATCTCATCATCCTTACCTGGACGGATTCCTCGGACATAAAAGGAAGCTATGTCGTTTTCCGCTCAGACCTCCCCCTCGACGCGGAAAACCTACTTACAGCTGCTCGATTAGGGGATATCCCCACGGGCGCACAGACTTACACCTATGCGCCACCCGACTCGAAGCCCTATTTCTACAGTGTTCTCGCCCTAGCCAATGATGGGTCTCCCTATCAGGTGTTCATCCCGGCGAGGAATACTACCTCAATAGGCATTTCCGTTGGTAAAGCCGCGTCAGGCTCCCCTACTCACGCCTTGGCCGCAACAACCCCTGTTAACCCCGCCCCTCTTCCAGTTCAAGCCACTCCGCAGACCCCTTCTCAGCCCTTCGTTTCGGCTATAGTTGCAAAGGCGAAAGGCGACGCTATTGTGATTTCGTATAAAGCATCACCCAAGTCACGACTCGTCCTCTATCGAGGAATATCGTCTCTTAATGGGGCGGCCGATCTCTTGGACGCTACTCTCGTGGCAGCTTTCACGGACAGGGACGGCAGTTTTGCCGACTATCCCGTACCCGGCGTCGATTATTATTACGCGCTTCTTGGCGAAGAGGATCTGAAGGCGGGCAGAATAAGCATAGTAACAGGCGTAAACACGCTCACGCTCCCTGTACAGGTTCGCGCGGCTGCCTTCTCCATAGGCCTAGCCGAGACAGCCCCCGCTTCGAGGACGCCTCCCCTGCCCTATTTCCTTATGGAAGACGGGGCCTCGGCAATCGGTGTTCCACTGCCGCAGGACGAGGGCCCCCTCCCTGCACGTCCTGTATCGCCCGAGACAGAAAAGGCCATCGCATCAATCCTTGTCAAATCTCCGACGATTAAACCCGACATGCCTGCGACAAGCCTCCTGCCCGAAGAACTCTCTATCCCTTCAGGAGGAGAGGATTATGCTCTCTCGCAAATAGTCTCGGATCGGATAGCCGCAAAGGACTGGGTATCCGCCGCGGATCAGTTGCGCAAGTACCTTTCGCTCAATCGCGGCCCCAAGGCCTCAGCCCGCGCGCGTTTCTACCTTGGCGAAGCCCTGGCATTTGCTGGCTCGGGACGAGAGGCCTTCTTCGAATTTCTCTCCGCGGGGGAGTTCTACCCATCCGAGACCAAGCCTTGGATCGAGTATGTCCTCTCGACGCTACGGAACATCTAGCGCGTTTTAGAAAAAAAAGCGATAGACTGTCTCGTGAGCCCATACCTGTCCCGGCATGAGCAGAGCCGAAGTGTATGAAGGTCTATTAGGCGAATCGGGGTAGAGTTCGGTCTCGAGACAGAAGCCCCCGTGCTTCTCGTAGACCGAGCCCCTTTTCCCCGGAACGGCTGATAGAAAGTTCCCTGAGTACAGCTGGACGCCTGGGAGGCTGGTCGCGACGGTCATACGCCTGTGAGTTACAGGTTCCCATACATCGGCAAAATCGACGAGGCCGGGGCCCTTCCTGTCTACTACGAAGCAATGGTCGTAACCGCCCGCCGCCTCGATGTCCTGGCCTATCTTCTTGGCTTTCCTGAAATCGAAGGGACCGCCCGACACAGGGATAGGATCTCCCGTAGGAATGAGTCCGGAGTCGACCGGAATATAGGTCGAACAGGCAAGGGATAGCTCGTGATCGAGGATAGGTCCCGTGCCCTCACCCTTTAAATTGAAATATGCATGATTTGTAAGATTTACAATCGTTTGAGCCTTCGTGCGTGCTTCGTAAGAAATAGAAAGCGCCCTGCCTTTGCGGAGCGTGAAGGTGACAACGACATCCAAAGTCCCTGGATATCCTTCCTCGCCATCGGGACTAGTCCTCGAAAATATAACCGTAGGCCCAGACGCAGCCTCCGATGCCTCCGCTTTCCATACGAAGGTGTTAAAACCCTTATGGCCCCCGTGGAGATGATTAACCCCGTCATTGGCGAAGAGGGGATACTCCTTGTTCCCGAGGGAGAATCGGCTCCCCTCAATCCGGTTGGCGAAACGTCCGACGGTTACACCGAAGAAGGGATGCTTAGCTGCATAACCACTCAGGGTGGAACAGCCGAGAAGGACGTCGTCCATCCCCCCCTTCCCATCGGGCAGGAGAATCGAGACGAGGGTAGCACCGTAGTCGCATAGGGTGGCGATTATATCATCTGTCTTCAGTACGAACAGGGATGTTTCCTCACCGTTCGCGAGCATTCCGAAAGGCTTCCGCTCGATGGACATATACCGCTCCTTGCTAATAGAGTCTGAAATATTTTAGTAACCCGTGTTCGAAGGCGCGTGCCGGAAAACAGCGCCTGCAATAAGCTATGAAACGTTGTGTGAAGGGTCCTGTCGTTTTTCGTGAGCGCATACGACGGGCCGTGATTGCCGCGTAGATTGCTCTAGCCGCGATTAGGGGCTCGAGGCCGGACGCCTCATTACTCGACAGAACACCTAGTGCAGTCGCGAGCATTTTTTTATAGGGGCTGGATTCAGCGGCTCCTGCCGTTATGATGCGCTTTTGCCCGAAAGCTGTCCGGAAGGAACCGAGCTCGATGATGCCTACATCGATTCCGAAGGCAGAGACCTCGAGACGGAGTGATTCCGCCAAGGCCTCGAGGGCGAATTCGCTTGCCGAGTAGAGGCCTTGGTAGGGAACAGCAGCGATACCTTCTAGAGCTCCCACAATGAGAATGCGACCCTTCCCAGCCTCGCGCATACGAGGAAGGAAGGCTTTTATTGTCCGAAGGGTACCGAAGAAATTGACGTCCATCACGGCCTGGGCCTCTTCAATACTGGAGTCTTCGATCGCTCCGACAAGCCCCGAACCGGCGCAGCAGATGAGTGCATCGACCTTCCCTTCCGCCGTATACACTCTTTCCGCAACTTTGGCCACGGATGTCCAGTCGGTAAGTTCCATGGGAAGCATCGTGAAGAATTCGTCGGCTTTTTGGGAATAGGACGAGGGATTCCGGCATGCACCGTATACCTTGTTTCCCTTTTTTGCGAGGAATGTAGCGCAAGCGTTGCCGATGCCACTGGACGCGCCGCTTACCACAACGACGCTCACGCGATTATCCATAGGCGAAGGCTCCTTGATCAGTCATCCTACCGCGAATATTACGTCCGGGCAAGGATGTTCGTTTGATAACAACTTGGCTTGACAGAGGGTGGAAAGACAAGGTATAGGGGCCCATGAAGATGAAAACCCAAAGGATTCCGGCCAGTACTGCCCTCGCCTGCCTCTTCTCTGCATTATGTTGCGCCGGTGCATATATCTCAATACCACTACCAATCAGTCCCGTACCTCTGGCCATAACAAACCTCTTTACCGTCCTCGGCGGCCTCCTACTTGGTCCGGTATGGGGAGGGTTCTCTTCGATCATCTACCTAGCGATCGGAGCGCTTGGTTTTCCCGTCTTTTCTGGCGGTAGGGGTGGGCTTGCTCACTTCGCAGGGCCGACCGGTGGTTATCTGGCCGGATATTTTTTCGCAGCAATACTCGCCGGCCTCTTCTCTAGGAAACGCGGCCCAGTGGCATCCGTCCTGGGAACGATCCTTGGTTTCACGTCAATCCTCGCCTTAGGCACCTTCGGCCTCAAGTTGATTACCGGGATATCTTGGGAGCGAGCCATCGCCGTCGGCGTCATTCCCTTCCTGCCAGGCGATGCGATAAAGACTGTCCTAGCATCAATCCTCGCTATCCGCCTTGGGCCCTTCGTTGATTCCCTTACCGGTAGAGAACATGGCCGCTTCTGACCTCGTCCTGCCTCCGCCCATCCTGAGAGCACAGGGCCTCGGTCATCGCTTTGCTGATGGGGCTTGGGCCTTTCGTGGCATCGACTATTCTCTCGAAGCCGGGATGGTAGCCGTCCTCGCGGGGCGTAACGGCGCGGGGAAAACTTTCCTCGCTAAGCACCTCGCCGGTCTCCTCGAGCCAACTGAAGGTTCCATCCTCATCTCGGGGCAGGAAATGCGCGCGATTCACGGCAGTAAGGCTGAGCATGTCGGCTATGTATTCCAAGACGCGCGACTTCAGGCAGTGGGAGAGACAGTCCTCGACGACGTGCTTTTCGGCCCGACAAACCTTAAATTTTGTCCACGGGAAGCAAGGGAAAGATCCGAATCAGCCCTCCTCGCATGCGGCCTCGCCGAGCGAAGGCATTGCTTTGTCCACAGTCTCTCGGGGGGAGAACTCCGACGACTTGCGATAGCCGGCGTTCTGGCGATGATGCCTAAGGCTGTCATCTTGGACGAACCCTTCGCCAACCTCGACTTGGATGGTGTCAGGGCTGTATTGAAAATAATCCAAAGCATGGCGGGCAATGGCATTGCTGTCCTCGTCGTTACCCACGAACTAGAAAAAGTTCTCGGCATCGCGCATTGTTTCACGGTAATGGATGACGGAAAAATTGTTTTATCAGGTATGCCTAAGTCGGTTCTCGCGGCGGGAATCGAGTCTTATGGCTTGCGAAACCCCTTTCATGCATTCAACGGCATTGTGGACCTCCAGTGGCTAGACTAGGGCCTGTTTCTTCCCTCGATCCCTCAGCGAGACTCCTTTGCCTCGCTTTTCTCTCTTCTGCTACTCTTTTCGCAAGAATGCCCTTCACACTCCTCGTTGCCTTCGCCGCTTTCTTTCTCCTCATTCAAGGAGGGATATCTCTCGCGACAATACTCCGCGATTCGGCCTTCGTTGTCGCATTTACTCTCTTTACTGCGGCTCTTCGTTGCTTCGGCCTCCCTGGAGCAATCGGTCTACCCCCCAGGATACTGGTCGATACCGTAGCCTATGGGGCGCGACTTCTTGCAGCATTTCTGATAGGTAGGCTTTTTTATGCGTTTACAAGCATTTCTGAACTTCGCGACGCGGTGACTCGCATTTCCAGGCATCTGCCTTTGATTAGGCGCTTAGATATCGGCCTCGGCCTTTCAATGGTTATAAGTTTTATCCCTCTTATCTTTGAAGAATGGTATTTAGCCCTCGAGGCAGCTCGATCGAGGGCTATGCCAAATAGGCCGAAAATATCAAGCCAGGCCCTCTTCATCGCCGCATTTTTAAGAAGACTTATGCTGCGCGCAGTCGCGACGCCCGAAGCCCTCACCGCTCGAGGCTGGACAAGGGACCGTGGAGTTATGTCATCTACATGGAAATTCCGAGACAGCCTGCTGTCTTCTTTGTGCATACTCCTGTGTATCGCGGCGATGCTTCATATCGTATGATATAGTAGACGTAATAATGGTTAATTTGTTGGTGGGTAATATTCTTGCTAATGTTAAATTGCATGATTAAGAGCATCAACTACGATGTTTACTATAGTCTCTGGCTTCCATAATTCGGTGTTGATAACCAAATCCGCTGCGGAGAGGTCGTCATTATCGATACCATATATATGCAAATAGCGTTTATGATCGCTCTCGTCGCGCTCTCTAGTAAATACAAGTTTTTCGGCGAGCTCTGCCCCTTCACGCTCATGAATCCTAGCGGCGCGCGCTTCGAGACTACCAGCTAGGTAAAGTCTCAAGGCGGCATCGGGGAGGAGCCATATAGCGAGGCGGGAGCCAATCACGCAATCGCCCGCACGGGCAAGTTCTACTTGTTTTGCGTCTAGGACGCGGTCGTAGGAGTAACTAGGATCTTCGTTGGCAAGCCTGAGCATTTCCTCAAAGCAGATGCCCCTGTCTACAGCCATCGCCCTGAAGGTGTAGTTGATGAGTCTAATACCGAGGCGCTCCGCGAGAAGACGGCTTACTGTCGAGTTGCCGCAGCCGCTCTTGCCCGATATCGCTACGATGCGGGGAGCCATGTCCCCTCCTTCACTCAATATTCCGGAGCTGCTCGCGAATATTCTCGAGAGCGTCTTTGAGTTCGACTACCGCCTGGCTAACGGCAAGCAGCATGCTCTTGGAACCGATCGTATTGACCTCACGGTTCATTTCTTGACTGAGGAAGTCGAGCTTCTTTCCAGGAGATGCATCTATATCCATTATTCGCAAGAAAGACTCGATATGTGCGGAAAGGCGAGATAGCTCCTCGTTTATCGTATATTTCATGAGGGCCGAGGCGACCTCGGAGAGTACCCTCCCCTCATCCACAGCGTCACCGAGCACGTCCTTGAACTTGGATGCGAGCTGCGCCCTGATTGTCCTGTCTATTTCAGGAACCTGTTCCCTAATAATGCTGCGGGCGGAAGAGACACGTGAGAGCTGAAACACAATGTCGTCGCGTGTAGATTCTCCTTCTCTCAGCCTCGACGCCTCATATGCCGAGAAACAAGCCTCGAGCTCGGGCAAAACGCGAGCCCAGAGCTTTTCATCGTTCACTTCACGATCGAAGGATACTACGCCCTCGAAACCGATCACGCAACCGAGACTCAAAGGTCCTTCAATTCCACAAGCTTCGGCTATCTGATTGAGAACCCCAGCCACCGCTTTGGCTGCGTCGATATCGGCTACCGCTTCTACGGGCGCATCGAACTCTCGTACTCGCAGCCAGGCTTCGATCTTGCCGTGGACGATTCGATCCGATAGGAAGGAGCGAAAGCGAGGTTCTAGCTTAGAAAGGTACGGGGGCAACGAAACTGAGAGATCGAGATAGCGATTGTTATATGACTTTATCTCAAGGCTGGCCCGAAAGCCCGGCTGCGCGATATCTCGGTGCGCGAAACCAGTCATGCTCTTTATCATTGCCGCTCACCCCGCTTAATACGCTCGTACAGTGCTTCGCCGAGCTTCCAGTTATCACCTGCACCCATGGTGAGAAAGAGATCGCCCGGTTTCAAGCTTGACTCGAGCTCATCGAGGCCATCAAGGACACTCTCAAAGTAATACCGTGGCCGTGAAGAAGCCCTGAGACCTACTGCATCGAATAGCATACGGCCGCTGACACTCGGGTCGGGAGTCTCCCGCGCTGACGCATAGATGCCGTGCATGACCAAAGCGTCTGCGCCGTCCAGGCTCGCGGCGAAATCATCGAAGAGAGCTTTGGTTCTGGAATACGTGTGCGACATAAAGTCTACAACAAGACGCCTTTGCGGCCAAAATTCCCTGACTCCGCGAATCGTCTCGCGAATTGCGGTAGGGTGATGGCCATAGTCATCCATAAAAAGGATTCCGCCAACCTCGCCTAGGATCTCTGAGCGGCGTTTTGAACCCGCGAACAAGGCGAGCGCCTCGCGGGCAGCCGCAATATCCGCTGGACCGGGTGTTGGGTTGAGGGAATTACCTGCGAACCTCTCGCGATTGAGGATTGAGAATGCCAAAGCTAGCGCCGCCGAGGCGTCGAGAGCGATATGCCTGCCAGGCATGTGAAGGGTAAACTCGGCGTCGAGTCCTGCGAGACGGAAGCGTGCCGCGCCCTCACCCGCCGCGTAACTTACCAAGCGATACGGCCCCTCGGCCGCCTCACCATAGGGCGTTTGCGCGATATCCTGGCGCTCCTTGGCAATATCGCGGGCCGCAGCGGAAGCGCCCGCGTCGTCCGCACAATAGATGAGCTCGCCGTTTGGGGGCAGGAGACGGAGGAAATCGAGGAAGGCGGCATATATATCCCCGTAGGTTGGATAGAAGTCTTGGTGGTCGCTCTCGATGCTTGTGAGCACTATGCGCGAGGGCCTGAAGGATAGGAAGTGCCGCCTGTACTCACAGGTCTCGGCGATAAAATAGCGCTCGCCCCGTATCATAGTCGAACGGCCGCCGAAGCTTGAGACAGCCGAACCGGCAAGTATGGTCGCGGGAAGGCCCAGAGCGGAAATAACGCTGCCGGCCAGGGCGGTCGTCGTCGTCTTGCCGTGGACGCCTGCGATGCCCGAAGAATCAGAGCGGCGAGAGAGAGCGCCAAGAGCCTCGGGATAATTAATAACAGGAAGTCCGCGCCTTGCGGCCTCAAGGAGCTCTGGGTTATTCTCACGGCTATAAGCTGCGGAATAGACGACAAGCTTGGCGTTCGAAGGCAGGTGGGAAGCGTCAAAACCAAGGCTCATCTTCACGCCAATTGCCTTTAATATTGCGTCGGTATAGAAAGTGTCGGGAACATCGCTGCCAGAGAGCATGGCTCCCCGGGCCGAAAGGATCTCGGCAAGGGCGGCCATTCCGGTACCCTTCGCGCCCACTAGGTGAATGCTAATTCCCTCGAGCGATTCAGGAAGACGGTGATCAGCGGACATGGGTACATTTTAGCGGCAAGGCGCGGCCTCGGCAAGGTCGATGACTGCCCTCGCTTTCCATCAGGATCGTAATTCGAGTGTGATTGAGATCCTCCGAGCTGAATCGGCGGGGATGTCTAGGTCCCAGCCAAGCGCAATGTCGCAGCCCTGGTATGCAGATGTCGAAAGTCCAGCGCCGTTGTAATTCGAAAATACGGGGGCATGGGAAAGGCAAAAAGGAAGGTCGGAACGTATCTCAACCTTCTCGTCCTTAGCTAGATTAGAAAGCCTTAGCCCGTTGAGATTGGATTCGAGGCACTTTTGCCCTGTCTCGAGGGCTATCTCTTCACGCGAGCGGATACCCGCGAGGGCCACCGAATCGGCGCTGAAGCCGGCGGCAAGATTGAACTCGATTCCGAGGCGAAAGGCGAGTGACACTGATTCTTTGTTGGAGATTTCGTAATCGACGGACAGCCCTCCCTTTCGGAAGGAATAAGTCTTTTTTATTGAGAGGGAGCGCTTCTTGCCACCGATCTCCACCTGGCCCTCGCGAAAGAGGGAGGCAACGCTCGCTGGACGTTCGGCATCAATATGGACGTATCGTGCGTCCGCGAAACCGCCTTTGTCTTCGGCGAAGGAGCCCTTCTCGGAGAAGTGGTCGCGGAAACAGAGTCTGCGCGGTCCCTTCCCCCGGCTGTCCATCACGTTGACATAGTTCGTCCTTGTTTTAAAAGAATCGAGCTCGGAGAGGCAAGCACCGCGCAACTGGACGTATGCGTTGAGGTCGACGCCCTGGTACATGATTTCCTTGGCCCCGTCGAAGTCGATATCGGCCGAGATGATACCAGGCGAGAATGACCCGCGTTGCCTGGTTATCTTCTCGGCCTCGATGAGGGCGGAATACGCGGCCGCCCGAATTGGCAGCATGGCTATTCCTCCATCAGGCCCATGCCAATAGGCGCCTCCGCACTGTCCCTTCCAAAGCTCTTCCTGCGCTGTTTTTTTGCGCGATTTGTCCCCCCTGAGCTGACCTACAAGAATGCGCACATAGTGCATCTTCGCGTAGAGGGCAAGACTCTCTTCATGGCGGAGGAGGAGACGACGGGGGCTTCCGACAACGGCAGAGGGGCAATTTTCGGACTTTGGCTGATTTGCCTTTGAGCTAAGCCTCTTGGGGCTCGAAGTGGAAGGCCGAAGATCCACGGGCATACTCCTCTCCATGAGCAGAGCGGAGGCGCATCCTGGGAAATACGCCCTGCCGAAATCGCGCGCAGCTTTGAGGTAACGGGAAGGAGTGGTTGTCTCAAACTGCAGACTCTCGCGTTGGAGAGCGGCGAAGGAACGTTCAAAGAAGACGTCGGGAGACTCGAGCGCGGAAGCCGTCCAGAGCTCCTTCGCCGACTCGCCAGGAAATAGGATAGTGTAAAGACGCAGTTCCCCAATCTGCGACGTTAGGTAGGAAAGGGATTCAGCGAAGGGTATAGGGGAAGGGAAGCTTTCGAGAGCATCGAATACCGGGAAGACTAAGAGGCTTCTTCCCTGATCCTCGGTCATGGCGGGAGAGCCGAGGTCACCTGGTACCGCGCCGGCGATGCGGAAATGCTTTTCGGTGAGGAAAGTGTAATCGAAACCACAGGATTGCAGCGAGGAGGCGAGTCCGGGTTCCCATGCGTAGTCGGACAACCAGCAACCCCTTGGGCGTTTGCCGAAGGAACGTCGGATATACGTAGTAAGAAGCTCGACCTGGCCTAGTCGGTCAGGGCCAGGGATAAGTGGGAGTATTGGAGCGAAAAAACCTCCCCCGAGCAATTCAATCTGTTTACGGAGCACCATTTCCTCAAGAAGTATGAGGAACTCGGGATGCCGTGACTCGAGCCAATGTAAAACAGTGCCTGAATAATGGAGTACTGCCGCAATATCGGGGAAGCGATAGAGGACCGAAAGGAAGGGCCGCCAGCAAGCCTGGTATGTCTCCTCGAACGCCGACTCTTCTGTCCCCTCGGGCAAGAGATTATATGTACCGATTATGACATTGCTTCTTTGCATTCAACGATCGTCCTTAGGGTTACGGACGAGAGTATATACTAGCGCTCGTTCTCGGGAAAAGGGGAAGGCCGCTTTTTTTCGGTACCGGCGAGGACAATGGCCGAGTTAGGACAGTGTTCGGCAATATCATGCCACCTGCCCCCGACGGCATCGGAATTCTCTTTGGCTAGCGTGCCCTCGATAGCGAATTCAGAGCGGCCCGAAAGCCGTGCGCACTCGCCGCAGGCCGTGCAGGCAGCAGCGCAGTCAGCTCCCTTTGATTCGGGTTCTCGCTTCGAAGAGCATGCGACATACCAGGCCTGAGCTCTCGGCAGGAGAGAAATTACTCCAGTCGGGCATATCTTTACGCATTCGCCGCATCCCGTACATATTGCTGGATTCACGACGGCAAGTCCTGGTAGTAGGCGAATCGCGCCGAGGGGGCAGGCTGCCAGGCAAGAGCCGAAGCCGACGCAACCCTCCTTGCAGCGCTTGGGACCGCCATACAGCTCAACGGCCGATTGGCAATTGGGCCGGCCGTCGTAGGGATAGTCCACGGCGGCAATGCCGGCGCGGCCGCCGCAGCGGACAACGGCGCGCAGAGAGAGGCCGCGCCTATCGCCCGGCCTTTCCGCCAGGTAGGCGCGGAGCCGCGACTCGAGACGATAGCCCCCGGGAGCGCAGCGGGCGGGGTCGGCGCCATCGCGATTGATGGACACCGCGTAGGAACGGCAATCGGGGCGTCCGCAGAGGCCACAATCGTAGCCGGGGAGCATAGCCTCGAGCCTAAGTGTCTCGGGCTCTGCCTTCCGTGTCTTTATCCATGCTGACGAAAAGAAAGTCGCTCCTAAGGAAAAGGCGGCGGCGATGATTAGGATTATCGAGAGGTCGAGCCAGATCATGCTCTTATCCTGCCATTCCCTGAATGAAGGCAGCATCAATTCCCATGAAGGCGAGGGCAATTAACCCTGCGGACATAAGCATCGCCGGGGACCCCTTGAAAGGGCCGGGGACGTCGCTTAGCTCGAGCCTTTCGTGGATCGACTCGAGGAGGCACGAGGCTAGCCAATAGCCCATACCTGAAGCGAAACTCGCCGTCAGAGCCTCGGGGAGAGTATAGCCACTTCGCGATGATATTAGCGCGACGCCGAAGACAAGGCTACCGATTACGAGGTCGTCCGCCTGGGCGCCTACGCGCGAAAGCAAGCCCTTCCCTGAGAGCGACGCGGCCCTGGAGAGGAATTTAAGGATGGGCACGGCGAGTAGCGTAAAAATGAGAACATCAAGCGAGGCCAAGCCGAGCGGATAGAGGACAAGAGAATGAACGCCCCAGAGGAAAACGGATGCGAGGGCATTTACGCAGACGAGGGCTAGCGCCGACGCGAGCGAGCCGGGACGGGAAGGCCCCGGCTCGGGCACCGAGCCCAGGCCGTAGGTCAGTAGGGCGTTCGAGGCGAATACCGATGTGACGATAGTGCCTAGATAGCTCACTGCAGATTCCTCCCGCCTGTGTGGATTAACGCTCTATACGCGGCAATGAGGAAAGCGAGGAGGATAAAGCCCCCAGATGGTGAAACGAGTATTCTAAGGGGCGCGAAATCGGCGATTGTCACGCGCTCAGGCAGCATTCCCGGAGAGGGAAGAGTCAGCGTAGCGAGGCCGATGATCTCCCGCAGAGCGCCAACGAAGGCGGCCGTTACGAAAAACATGAGCGATTCGATGGCCACCGCCCCTAATCGGGATTTGCCATCGGGGCTGAATCGGGAGGGGGAGGACGAACGGCGGAGCGTGGAGAGGCTGAGGCCGCTCACTGTAAGGAGGGGCAGGTATATCCAGAGATCGGCCGCTATCGCGGGTGAATAGATTTGCACGCAGAAACCGTATGCCAGCGCAAGGGCTGAAGAAAGCGCGAGCATGACGGGAACTTGGAACCGGTCAGAGATCACCGACCTGAGAAGTGGAACGATGGCGGCCAGGGCGATCGCGCAAAGCGCAGCGCCAATGCCATAGACCACTCCCACCGCTAAGTTCCTCGAGGCGGCTATGAGGGGACAGATTCCGACGAGTCCAGCGAGAATCGGATTGGGGACAAAACCGTCACGGCCCTCTCTCATGATTTGGCCTCCGAGTCGGAGCTCGCGAGATTGCGCACTGAATCGGCCGCTCGGGATATGTCCCGGTCGGTGGCTGGGAATTCGCCCAGAATGTCCCGTGGATTGGTGGGCAAACGCGAGGCGCAGCTGCCGAGTAAGCGAAGTTCCAGCAACTCGCCTTTGGGCGAAAATATAGCCCCGACGAGTGCGGATCCAACGGGCGAGCGGAACGTGAACACGATACCATACGAAAAACCAGCATCAGTTTGGATCCGATAGATGCGATTATAGGAAGGATAGTCGCTATGTCCGGCGAGGGTGACTGTCGCGCCTGCCGAAGCCAAGGCCGAACGTTCCGTAGCGACCGCCCTCGAATCGGCGGCTAGAGAGACGAGCGCCACGATAAGGGCTAGGAGGCCTAGGGCCGCGGCTACGGCCAGGTTTTCCACAATTCTATCCCGCTTATTGACCGCCACGGACATTCCCTCCTTCAATGAGAGCCTTAGTGGCGCGGCGTCGGGAAGCGGCGATATCCAGCTTCGAGAGCGCGGGAACGACGCAGTTCATGAGAATTACGGCGAAGGCGCTTCCCTCTGCCGACAAGCCGAAGCTGCGAAAAAGAAATATCAGAGCGCCGATGCCCATGCCATATATCGACATTCCTATGAGAGAAGAGGGCGATGTAACGGGATCGGGAGCCATGAAAAAAGTCACAATGAGGAAGGATCCGCTAAAAATCGAGAATAGCATATCGCCGGCGAAGAATCCGTTTCCGAAGGGAAGTCCTCCGAATGTCCAAGTAAGAAGGGCGAATGTCGTAACGATAGAAGCCGGTATCTCCCAGCGGACGAATCTGCGGGAAATGATGAAAATGGAAGCAGCAAGGATAAGGAGGGCCGAAAGCTCGCCCAAGGCTCCCGGCTTATTGCCGATAAGGAGATCAACGTAACCGCCCGGCAACTCGGCGCCAATATGTGAAAAAAGGATCTTATTGAGAGTTTCGGTCACCGACGCGTCGAGGCTTGTAAACCTCATCCCTCCCGCTGTCAGGAGATCGATGGGATTAGAACCGGCGAGAGCAGAACCCGCATGAGCGAGATCGAAGCCAAGAGGCGTAGCCCCGCTTATGCTTGCTAGCCCTGCGAGCTGTCGCGGTACTGTCCATGCGCTCATCTCGGAAGGCCAGTTTATAATGGCAAAGGCGATGCCCCCAAGGGCAGGATTCATCCAATTAGAACCAAGACCGCCGAAGGCGCCCTTTATGACTGAGACCGCGAATAACGAGGCAATCGCCGGGATTAAGGGTGAGATGCCCGCGGGCATGGCCATGCCGACGAGAAGGCCTGTCAGGAAGGCAGACCCATCCCAGAGCGTGAACCGGCGCCTGATGCCGCTCACGATCGTCTCTCCCGCGAGAGCGCCGATGATTGAGGCGGCGACAGAAAGGACGGCGGAGTTGCCGAAACAGTATATGCCCCATCCCAGGGCGGGAAGGAGCGCGGCTGCGGTGCCCCACATCAACGATGCGCTTGTGCGCTTGTAGAATGAGAAGGGCGCGTCGCCCATAGATAAAGCCTTCGTGCGCCTCACTTCGGCATCTCCCCGAGCGCACGCTCTTTTGCCTGGAGGCGAGACTCGGCGGAGAAAGCCGCGACCAAAGGCACGCGCGAGGGACAGATATAGCTGCAGGAACCGCAGGCGGTGCAGAAGCCGAGCCCGAGCTCCGCTGCGCGCGCTCGCATGTTCCGCTCTATGAGGCGGAAGAGGAGCTCGGGGTCGAGGCGCTCGGGGCATACTTCCGCGCATCGCCCGCAGCGGATGCAAGGGGTCTTCTGTAATGAGCCGACTTCCTTGGCGTCAAGCGCGATGACGGCGGAAGTAGTCTTGGTAATCGGGGCGTCGAGGTCGTATACGGAATTCCCGCGAAGGATCCCGCGAAGGACGAGCCTCGTTGGCGGCCCGAGGAAACCGCCGCACTCCTCGATGAGATCGCCTATCGGCGTGCCTATCCTCGCTTTTAGCACGGCCGGCCGCTTGAGCGCGCCACCGCCTATGGACACGTAGCGCTCCACCATGGGTTTGGCTAGCACGACAGCCTCGTAAACGGCGAAGACGGTAGAGGGCCGCAATAGTATCGCTTCCTCTTCGGAGGCCTTGCTCGACACATCGATTGCCTCGAGGAGCTGTCTTCGCATATCTTGAGGGTACCGTGCGAGAAGCGCGATGCACTCGACCTGGCCCTCCCCGTCCGAGGCAGGTGCTAAGGACGGAACATCGCTTCGACTCGTCGCGATGACCGTCCTTTTAGGCGAGAGAATTCTGCTGAGGATGGCGATCCCTTCCATAATTTCAGCGCTTTTATCCTCGAGTAGGCATGCCTCGGCTCGGAGGTAGGGCTCGCTTTCGACAGCGTTGATTGCGAGAAGGTCGATGTCCCGCCGCTCACCTAGGAGGTCGAAGAGCGGCATGCCCGGAGCCTCTGTATCTACGACCCCTTTGTCCTTGATGCTGGACAGCAGCTCGTTGCGACCCATGCTTTTCCAAAGGTAGCGCTCGCCCTTACGACCGAGACGTTCGAAGGAGCCCTCGAGGGCGACAACCACCGCCTCGGCCTGTCCACCCTCGGGAAGAGCTACGACGCGAATGTCACGTACTACCCCGGGAATCGAGGAGTGTACATTAGCCGAAAGATACCCGTCAGCCCTGCCTATTACCATCCCTTCCCTGACGTATTCACCCCGCCTGACGACGCAACGTGCCTGCCTGCCAGCGTGCTGCTTGAGGAGAATGACAGCGCTGTTGGGGAGAAATGAGTTCTGTACTGGGCCGCGCCGCTCCCATTCGAGGTCTAGCTCGACTCGGATGCCGCCATGCCGGAATGTCCGTGAAAGTCTCATGCTTCCTGCCGTAGTTCGCCGGATACGGCTTCCCTTGCACAGGGAACGCCGACGAGTATTCTTCCGATGGGCGGAACCAATAGGAGTATATACAGCAGGACTGCGATCGGCGCAAGCGGTCGCCCCCTTCCGCCGCTCCCAGATTGAACTTTTCCTACCGTAGCTCCGCCCTGAAACAGGAGCATACCCTCGATGCTAAGGCTAGGGATGGACCGATACGCGTTTCGTGCCCAATCGTCATTGAATTCAACGCCCTGGGCGCTCGCTGCAGTAGTCGCGCTCGCGTTCTCAATGGGCAAGGGTAGACGCGCCGATGCGAATGGATCGGGACGGCTCTCCCCTACCCTAATATACGGTAAAGCCTCTTGGACCGCCCTATGCTCGAGATACGAGGCAATGCCGGGCAGTACATCAACGCTCTCGGACGCAGCTCTCTGCCGCGCCTCGGAAAGCAGAGGCCGCAAACTTCCGTGTACATGAATCGGATATGGGGAAAAAACATCCGAGGAAGAGCTGTCCACCGAAGGAGAGAGGATGCGGCACAGCCCCCAGACGAGTAGGCTCGCAAGGACGATGGTCGCTCTCGCCTTACCCGCACTAGTCGCTCCGTGATGCAATCGGTGGCGCCTACCCGCTATAGGGATTGGGAAAAAACGCCGCCCTGCGTTGCGGTGTTCGGTTAAGAAGGCATAGCCTATCGCGGCGGCCAGCGACCCCAAGAGAGCCAAGGCTGCCGAGGGAATCATTGAAGGGAAAGCCATTAATGCGGCAAAGGCGACGATAGGCAACGCGAGCGGAGGAATTCCTTGCAGAGCGAGGGAATGGATCGTATCTCTCATTCCGCGACCCCGGCGGAATTCGTCCAAAGGCATATCGAAACCATCAGCTAACTCGACAATCGCGAAGCTCCAGAGAGTCGCGAGGGCTGCTCCGTACAGTCCCCCGCCCGTAAGCGCACCCCAGGGAAGGACGAGTGAAATCCTGAACGCTATCCTGTCGAGAGCGAGGCTGCCCGGCCTGCGCGAGAAAAGGCTTCGGATCGATGATGAGCTCTTGCCTATCAGCGGGCTCGCTGCGCATGTCATGAGAATAAGGATCGCCGCGCATGAGAGAAAAATCCAATTACCAGCGCTCGAATCCACCTCGCTCGAGCTATCAGTAAGGACATAGTTGCCCTTAAATACTTCGAGCCCCCGTTCCAGCTGAGCGCCCAAATCGAAGGGAAAGGACTCCTTGATGTAATACACGCGATAGGCGACACCATTCACGCGAGCCTGGAACCAAAGGGCTAGGCGCAGTAGATATACGTCAAGGCGCGGATCTCCAGGGACGAGGCGCGCCTTCGCGCTAGACAAGGTAGTTGTCTCCAGCCCCGCCCAATCGGTGACGAGTATTGGTTCGGTAGACTCTGAAAGTACATCTTGGATTCCTGCTGCCGAGAGGCTCGCGAGTAATTTGGTCTCGGGAATCGACGCATCGACTAGCAGCGTTCTATATCCGCTCCACTGCGATCCGGATCCCTCGGTCGGCACGGTTTTAAGAGCGAGGACGCCGAGACCAAGCGCTGCAAGAATAAAGAAGACGCCGGCTGCCGCCCTCTTTCTCGCCGTTATAGCATTTTGAGCAGGCATCGAAGTGCCTTAGAGTGTACTGAACGCGAGAGCGATGAAGAAACCGAGGAGGCTCCCAACGACGACTTCGGCGGGGCTATGGCCGTGGACTTCCTTTACAGGGCGGTAGGGTATGCCGTCGCGTGCGTTGAGTTCCTTACCGAGAAGGTTGAGTGCCTTGGCCTGGAGGCCCGCGGCTCTGCGCACGCCCATCGCGTCGCGAATGACAACGAGAGAGAAAAAAGCGGCAAGAATAAAAATGCTTGTATCAGGCCCTTGGCGAAAGGCTATGGCCGTCGCTATGGACACTGCCAGCGCCGAATGGCTCGAGGGCATCCCGCCCGTTTTCCAAAAAAAGGTCAGGATGACTTCTCTGAAATTTCGTGCCTTCGAACGAAAAATATTTACAACTGCTTTAAGGAATTGTGCAGTTAGCAGGCTGAAAATGGCAGACAAAAATACAGGATTTGAAAATATATCCGTCCCGTCAGGGCTGGCTACAACGCTCACGACTTTAGTTTCCCCGCTACAGCAAGCCTTGTCAAGGCGCGGTACCGACCCGGTATTGCCGGGTCAGTCGTATTGACCCCGAGGGAGCGAATGCGTAGAGTCCATTCGATGAGGCATAGTTTTGCCGGACGCGAACTGATCGCCGGACCCGACGACGCGTACAGACGACTCGATAAGGTTCTGCGAGTCGTATTGAAGGACAGGGCATTGTCAGAGATTTATGCCGCCCTAAGGAAAGGCAGAATACGGGTAAACGACCTGAAGGCTGAACCCGAGCTAAGACTCCAGGAAGGCGATAGAATTTTCCTACACGCTTCGCTCGAGCTCAATGACGGCCCCCTCCCCGTTGACATCACCGACGAGGATATTGGACAGATCGCCGATATCCTAATCTTGGCAACCCGCGATCTCCTATTCGTTAACAAAGCTCGGGGCGAGCTGTCCCAAGGCCCGGGCGGGCTCGAGCCGAAGATCCGGCAGGCCCTTGCAGGTCGCTCGGCGGCTTCGCTTTCATTCGTCCCCGGCCCTCTCCACAGGCTCGATAGGAATACGACGGGAATCCTTACCTTCCCGCGAAACGCCGCGGGCGCACGGGCTTTTACCGCACTCATCCGCGAGCGCCGAATAATCAAACGTTATCTCGCGCTTGTGGACGGGGAAGCCTCGAAGCCTGACGAATGGCGCGATACGATCTCACGGGACGCTATATCGATGACGAGCGCTGTCTCCGATGAAGGCGACGAGGCCTACGCCAAGATGCGTCCCCTCCTCGCTTACGGCGGCCGGAGCCTCATCCTCGTAGAGCTCCACACGGGTCTCACGCATCAAATCAGAGTGCAGGCTTCCTCACGGGGCCTTCCCCTTTCAGGCGACTCCAAATATCACGGCGAGCTTTTCCATGACGGCTATATACTTCATGCACTTTCCCTGGAATTTCCCGAGCCTCCCTTCGCCGATGTGCCGCGGTTCGTGACCGCCCCATTCCCAGAGAATGCTCGCGCCCGTCTCGCATCCCTTTTCGGAGAAGAGGCCCTTCGATCGGCGGTAGAACAGGCTTTGGAAGGATGATCCATCCTAGGTGATTCTTTTTTCTTGGCGTATGGATTATCATAGACTGATCGGAGGCTCTAATGGGGGATAGCGTTGGCCAAGGGATGCGAAGCGTGAATCGCAAGATGCCGTCGAGCATTACGCCGGGAATCGTCATTCTCGCTCTCGCGGCGATAGTCCTGATTATCATATTCTCGACCAGTTTCATTGTGGTGGATCAAACCGAGAGAGCGGTGATAACAACCTTCGGGAAATTCACGAAGGTCGCACAACCGGGACTCGCCTTCAAATGGCCCTTCGGCATCCAGAAGGCGTACCACGTCAAGACAGAGGTCGTGCAGACGGAACAATTCGGTTTCCGTACCGACAAAGCGGGCGTCGTCACCCAGTACTCCGCCAAGGAGTACCCCGAGGAATCGACCATGCTCACGGGCGATCTCAATATTATCAGCGTCGAGTGGATTATCCAGTACCGGATAACCGATCCCAAGGCATGGCTCTTTAACGTCAGCGACAGGCAAAAGACAATTCGCGACATTTCCCAGTCGGTCGTCAATCTGCTCGTCGGCGACAGGACCATTCTCGGCGTCATCGGTCCCGAGCGAACAGCGATACAGGAATCGGCTGTCCAGATGATGAACAATAAATTCACGGAATTCGGCCTTGGCATAAAGGTGACGCAGGTCCAGCTCCAGAACATCGTGCCCCCAAAAGGCGTCCAGGACGCCTTCGAGGACGTCAACAAAGCTATCCAGGATATGAACCGCCTCGTGAACGAGGGCAAAGAATCATACAATTCCGAGATACCGAAAGCGCGGGGCCAGGCCGACCAAATCAAGGAAGTGGCCCAGGGCTACGCCGCCGAGCGCGTAAACGAGGCGAAAGGCGACGTTGCCCGCTTCAACTCAGTCTACGAGGAATACCGCAAGGCTCCCGATGTGACTAGACAGCGTTTGTATTACGAGATGGTAGAAGACGTGTTTAAAGGCGAGAAGAACATCGAGCTCATAGACAAACACTTTACTAACTTCCTTCCGCTCAAGAATCTCGCTACGACTCAAACCCCGGCGAAGGAGGCCGCCCAATGAAGCGCATGGCGATAATCGGCGGTATAATCCTCGCCGCGGTGATACTTGTCCTCATAATAGGGCCCTTTTATATCGTCAACGAAGGCGAACAGGCCGTTATTGTCCGCTTCGGCCAGATAATCGGGACGCAAATGACAGCGGGGCTCAAGCTTCGCTCGCCTTTCATCGACGTCGTCGTCAAATATCCCAAGAAGGTCATGCCCTGGGACGGCGAACCACAGCGCATTCAGACAAAAGAGAATCAGTTTATCTGGGTAGACGCCACGGCGCGCTGGCGCATCTCGGACCCGGTCAAGTTCTACGAGTCTATCGGCACTCTCGAAAGCGCTTACGGCAAACTCGACGACGTCCTCGACAGCTCGGTGAGGACCGTCATCGCGGGGAATTTCCTGCGGGAGGCAGTGCGCGACTCGAATAGGATTATTTCGAGCGACGTCAAGGAAACCTTCCAGACGGGCGACGCCGAAGGTTCGGCCGCCCTCCAGGGGCTCACGCAGAGCCAGACTACCTACGAGAAGATCGACAATGGGAGGAGCATCCTTTTCGCCGAAATGCTCACGGCGGTGAAGCCGATCGTGCCCCAGTATGGCATTGAAGTGATCGACATCATCCCACGCCAGATCAAGTATTCCGACGAGCTTACCGAAAGCGTCTACAACCGCATGATCAAGGAGCGCAACCAAATAGCTCAGGCATTCCGCAGCTACGGCGAGGGGCAGAAGGCCAATATTCTCGGCAAGCTCGAGAACGATAAGCGCAGCATCCTCTCCGAGGCTTATACGATCTCGGAGACCACCAAGGGAAAGGCGGACGCTACGGCCGCGAAGATCTATGCCGATTCCTATGGACGCGATCCTTCCTTCTTTGATTACTGGAGGGCGATAGAGTCCTACCGTCAGACCTTGCCCAACTTCTCAAAAACCTTGTCGACGGACATGGATTATTTTAAATACCTCTATGGGACGAGAGGGCGCTAAAGACCACCGCGCGGGAAAAGCTCAACCGCCTTTCCCGCGTGGATTTCAGTCGGACTTGCGTCCAGATGGACCGCAGGCTATAGTTCCATATAAATGAGCATACGGCTCAAGATCATCCTCGTCGTCCTCCCCCTGATCGTCGCCGCGGTCGTATTGGCCGGAATGACCTCTTATTTTGTCGCGGCGTCATCTGTAACGCGAGTGGCCACACAGTTCCTTTCTTTTAAACCTGGATTTCCCAAATGCATTGTAATTACTATGTTGAAAGCATGATATAATTCATTATCAGAAAAGAGATAAAGTGATTCTGAAGCGATGAAAAGCGGAGGATTCAGTGGGTGAAAG